>Ga0315298_1000324_pt1 | contig 94152 bp, 83 predicted proteins | sample WHS_1_MG_FD_203077 | JGI IMG/M metagenome (GOLD analysis project Ga0315298, IMG submission 203077) | Extremophilic microbial mat communities from Washburn Hot Springs, YNP, Wyoming, USA - WHS_1_MG | ecosystem: Environmental > Aquatic > Thermal springs > Hot (42-90C) | place: USA: Wyoming...
GTACCTTTTTAATTGCTTTATTCAGCAAAGGTACTGTGCTTTTCATCTTCTTTGGCGTCCGCTTTAGCGGTCATGCTCGTTTCATACGTTTATTTTTATTTTTAACATTAAGGATGTATGTAACTCGCCTAATAAACATTCTCTTGAGCATGAGCTATTTTATGGCTCGTTTCATATCTTGATGTAAATCTTTTTCTTATATAAGAAATGAGCAAAAACCCATATTAACATCACGAACAACAAGGCATAGATCAACGAAGCAAATTCAGGGACAAAAAACGGTAAAAGCGCATTGTGATAAAAATAGCCTTGCAATGAAACCACTTCCGAACCGTTATAAAAGCGAATGTCACCTAGAAGAATCGCAAAAAAATCGGCTAACACATACACAAACAATGGATTGACACCAAAGGATTCAAAAAAAACAGACCATTTTTTTGCCCCTTTCACATCAATGATCCAAAGCAGTAATGCAAACAACAACGAGCCGAAACCACACGTCACCAACACAAACGTAGGGCTCCATACTTTCTTATTCAATGGAATCCCGTAACTAAGAAGCAATCCGGTGAAAAGAAGAATCGTACCAAAAATAAAAATCGATTGTAGGCGTGCGTTGTTTTCTTTTGTTTTGCTGATCATCATCCCGACATAAAATCCCAAAAGCACGTGAGCAATGCCGGGAAGGGTGCTGAGCAGCCCTTCCGGATCAAAAGGAATGATCGTTCCGTCGGGCAACGTCTCCTTGTACATGTGATGAACACCCAACAAAGAGCGATCGACGATATTGATCACATTATCGGCAGATAAATCAAACCCGTTACCAAACCACAAGATGAAGGTGTAAACCAAAAGAATGGCACCGGAAATCCACAAAACATAACGATGTCTGACGAACACAACAATCAAAGCACCAAAGCCGTACACCAAAGCCAAGCGCTGCAAAACACCTAAAATGCGAATACGCTCAAAAGGAAAGATTCCATGCTGAAAGCGTTCAAGCAATGGTTTGTCACTCCCGATGTTAAAAACATTTGAACATAAAATAGAAAACCAACCGATCGCAATGCCGACTACAAAAATAAGAATCGTGCGACGAAGAATTTTCCATAACACCCCTTTAGATGGCTTGAAATCATATTTCTTTAAAGAAAAATACATTGAAATACCCATCACAAACATGAAAAACGGGAAAACCAGATCCGTGGGAGTCATCCCATTCCATTGAGCATGTTCCAACGGAGTATAGATATGACTCCATGAACCGGGATTATTGACTAAAATCATGCCCGAAATCGTAATGCCTCGCATCACATCCAACGATAAAAGACGCCTATTCTGTTCCATGTATCAGTAATTTAAGTTAAAAACACACTCTATCGTTTCAGCTCATTCCATTTACATTTAAAATGAAGGAAATTCTTATGATTCCTTTGACTTTGATTCGTCACGCACGCCAAATTTTGGATCAATTTTCAACAAAGCAACGGCAATGTATGTTGGAATGACACAAATCATGATGAAGACAAAATAATGTTTGTATCCCAACAATTCCTGCATCCAGCCGGCAATCATGCCCGGCAACATCATACCTAAAGCCATAAAGGCAGTGCATATAGCATAATAAGTAGTGCGATACTCTCCTCTTGAGAGATAGATCATATACAACATAAATGCTGTAAAACCAAACCCATAGCCAAACTGTTCGATCGCGACCGATAAATTGATCAGCCAAAAACTATCCGGCTGCACAAAAGCCAAATAAACATAAACCAAATGAGGCAGCGAAATACTGAGTGCCATAGGCCACAACCAGTATTTCAGCCCATTTTTGGCCGATACAATGCCGCCCACGATTCCGCCGACCGTTAACGACAAAACACCCACCGTTCCGTAAACCCAACCCACTTCCGAAGTGGTCAATCCCATTCCTCCGATCGTTTTGGAATCCAACAAAAACGGAGCTGCCATCTTTACTAACATCGACTCAGACAATCGATAGGTAAGCATAAAAAAGATGCCAACACCTACTTCTTTCTTTTTGAAAAATTGACCAAATGTCTTCAACGATTCACGCACAATCTGTGAAGCTGTCTGCAAATGTTCTCCACCGTGATCACGCAAAGGATGAGGCAATACCCATCGATGATACATGAAAATAGCCAAAAACAATCCTGCTAAAACAAAAAAAGTAATAGACCAAGCCAAAGGGATGTTGCCTGAAACTCCTTCAAAATCGGCGTTTCCTGCTTTTGTTAGTTTTGGATCTGCCTGAATTACCACATACGCTGTTTGTTGCCAATTCGACTTAGAAAAACTCAAATGCTCACCCTGAAGCATTTTAAAATTATTTTCTCCATGTTTTAGGGAAAAATTTAAGACAATCGGTTTATCCTTGATGGGAGCATGTTTCAAGCGAATAGCCACCACTCCGACATTTCCGGTGGTGTATCGAGATACTTCCACTTGCCTTGTTTCACCAAATTTTTTCCGAATCCAATCTCCCAAAGGCATCGAAACCAGTCGAGTCCACCAAGACACTTGACCAACAGGCCGTTCTGTCAGTACCTCTTTGGGAACAAAACCATTCCATTTATTTTGATCTGCGGCATATTGAATGACTTTTTTTACGCTGTCGTTAGGCGCAGCAGGCTGAGAAAAACAAACAACGGACGGCGTGACAATGAAATCACTTGTCGTATCAGCTTTTGGCGCGATCGCTGTCCGCACAACATTGGGTTGAAACTTCGCTTGAATGTGAACAGGCTTCAAACCGGTAGAATGTTCCAACGTTCCTGCCAAAATAATCAGCGCTCCTTGTCCGGTGATCATGGCAATCCGGTAAAAGGTATTCCGAATCCCTACGTACAACGCCTGATCATGTTCGGACAAGGCTAACATGTAAAATCCGTCTGCAGCAATATCATGCGTAGCCGAACTGAACGCAAGCAACCAAAAAAAAGACATGGTAGCCTGAAAAAAGAAAGGAACGGGAATAGTGAATGCAACCCCGGCAAGCCCGGCGCCAATCAATAATTGCATGGTGACGATCCACCAACGTTTTGTTTTCAGCAAGTCAACATACGGACTCCACAAAGGTTTTAAAACCCAAGGCAAATACAACCAACTAGTATATAACGCAATATCCGAATTTGAAACCCCCATTCTTTTGTAAAAGATGACCGAAACAGTCATCACGGCAACATAAGGAATTCCCTGAGCAAAATAAAGCGATGGGATCCACGCCCAAGGCGACCGTTGAAAAAAAGAAGGAGTCTTCATGCGATTCATTTTGTCTTCCAATCTAAGGTTTTATAGAACAGCTTATGCATTCAAACGGTAAGCCATTCCAACGCACAAAATAAAATACAGTCTATCTGTATGTTAACTTTAAAACCACCCCATGCAATCAATCATCCTACCCATCATTCTGTCATTGAATGCTGCAACAAGTGACAGAGCCGATCAAACGAAGCCTCATCAATAGAAACTTCATGAAAAATAGTGGCAAGATCACTGGCGGTTATCTTTTGAAAATCTTCGTAACGAGGCGCAATAATCACTCCGGACAAATCAACAGCTGCCGGACTGATCAACAACCGATGCTCGCTATCGGCAAAATAACATGCCGGACGATGTTTACCTCTGAGAAAAATCCAAAGCCGCCATGTCTGATCATGCCGGACACACAAGATATTCATCATCGGCTCTGTTTCCTGATCGGGCTTCGGCATCAGATGGTATAGTTTCTCAAACCATTGGGTTATCTTTTCAGCGTTGGAGGATTCCATCATTAACACGGCATGAGGATAGGATCGAAGACGACGCATCCAAAAATCATCCTCACACACCAATTCGTCCGCTTTTTCACGCCACAATTCCCATTGAACTTCCATTGGCAAGAAACCTTTGTTTCCGGCTTGAAAATGAAAATGATCAGGCGCAGAAGCTCCACAACGTGGTCCGTTATAAAACAAAACATACGATGGAAGCTGCTCCGACAATCGCAGCATATCCGAGAAATGTTCCAAAATGCGTTGATCAACATGTTGCTTGGAAGCAATGGTAAAGTGACGCGGAAAAATAGGAAAAGGATTAACCAACAATGCATATTGATGTTGCCAATCAACTTCTTTTTGCTCTTCAGGACGATTTGACTGACACAAAAAACAAGCTCGATGCTGAATGGAAGCAGCATCCACTTTGGCTCCGGATGATACTATTCTCGAGGGATTGCATTGAACATACATTTCAAAACCTTCTACTTCCACGATTTTGTTTTCGACTTGTTGCAAGGCATCAAAATTTCTTTTTGCCAACGGCCATTCAGACATTTGTTGTGTCAATAATTGGTCGGCCGCATTTTCCAAATCGAATTCACCAGATTGAAAGGCAGGCGGCAAAAAATCGGAACGAATCATACAACAGTGCTTTTATCGTTTGAACATGAATTCATGGCATTGATCCAAGAAAAGAATTTATCGATGTGCGTTCAAATGCTGACGTGCTTTGATCTCCCATGAACGAATCCGATCTTTGTACACATTGTGTTGATTCATTTTCTCAACATCCAAGGCAGCATCCGAATTATCATCCCAACGACGACACAAATAAACCACATCAAATACACGCCCAATCCGATGAATTCTGGAAAACATCAAACCAAGCGCATAATCTTCTCCATAACTGGTGTTTGGAATATGCCATTCCCTCAACAAAGGAGTGTAAAAAGCTCTCGGCGCTCCAAATCCATTGATCCGTAAGGCATTATTCCGGCCGTTATCTTCAGTCCATTCCCGATGATCAATGACGCCCGGAGGAATGGATTCCATCTGAAAATTAGTCATTTGATAACTTCCAACCACCATGCCGCATTGTTGCTGATAAAACGCATCAACCATGATTTGAAGTGTATGTTCATCTTTGTACACATCGTCACTGTCCAATTGAACAGCAAACTTGCCACATTGCGGGTGATCAATGCCAACATTCCAACAACCTCCGATGCCTAAATCGTGACGATCAGGAATGAGATGCAACACGCGCGGTTCCTCTTTATACTGTTGTAAAATCTCGGTCGTTCCATCAGTAGAATGATTATCAATGACAATCACATTGTACGGGAAAGAGGTTTTTTGACTCAATGCAGACTGAATGGCATCTTCAATGGTTTTTACCCGATTAAAAACAGGAATAATGACGGAGGCTTCCACGGGAAAAACAGTTTCATTAAACGAAATCGCCTTAAAATCAGGAGGTAAAAAAGCCCCGATTGCTTTTAAATGAGCCGTACAGGCTGCTTCCATTTCCAATTGTCTTTGTCTATTTTTAGGGTCAACATAGTCAAACAGCTTTTCGCCACTCTTTCGAACATCTAATTCAATTTCCGTGTAAAGAAATTCATTCACATGTTCAATCGCATCATGCTGAGACAGACGCAGCCGAAGATCATACAATCCAGCCCATTGAAACGTTTCGTTCATTTCTTGCACAGCACGCTTCAATGCATCGGTTTTGAATAACAACAACGAGCCGAAATCAAAATCATCACGCAAGCTACCTGACTGATAATCAATCAGCGGAACCTTTTCCCTGACGCCATTTTTCAAACGGTATGAATCAGCATATAACATGCCTGTTTGAGTATCATTGGCAATTTGAAGCATCCGTTCCAATGCTAAATAACCCAATTGCAACGGCTGAGTTTTCAAATAAAATAACACATAATCGGCCGTAGCAGCCGATGCTATTTTTCTCATGGTATCAGTGGAAAAAAGCTGTTGAATGAAGAGAAATTCAACTTTCTGTGAATCTGCTTCAGCAGGCAAACTGCTCTCCGAATGATTATTCAAAAAGAAAAAACGGTGCACATGCCCACTCGTCATCATTTCAAGATAAGTGGACCGAACCTGATGCCATGATTCAAAAGGCAGAAAAACATCGATGGTAAGCATAATGGCAGATTATTTTATTCGTGTTGTTGAAAAGCATCCAACGCTTTCTTCACCGATCCATGAAGCAGCAGGAGATTTTTGGCTAATTCGTAATCAAGATGTGTTTCGTCCATGATCATTCGAGTGCCACGATCAATTAATTTTTGATTGTTTAATTGCATGTTAACCATTCGGTTCCCTTTGACGCGCCCTAACTGAATCATGACCGAAGTAGTAATCATGTTTAAAACTAATTTTTGTGCCGTTCCGGCTTTCAATCGTGTACTACCGGTTACAAACTCGGGACCGACGATCAATTCAATCGGCACCGTTGCATATTGAGCAACAGGCGCATCGGGATTGCAAGCGATCGAAGCGGTTAACAAACCTTCTTTTTGAGCGCGTTTCAACGCCCCGACCACATAAGGAGTGGTTCCTGAGGCTGCAATGCCAATAATGGTGTCATTTTTATTGATATGAAAGGGTTGAAGATCACGCCATCCACCCTCTTCGTCATCTTCCGCCGACTCAACGGCAGTTCGCAAAGCCGTGTCACCTCCGGCAATCAACCCGATAACCAAAGTAGGAGGTACACCAAAGGTTGGAGGAATTTCTGAAGCATCCAACACGCCCAATCGTCCGCTTGTTCCCGCACCAAGATAAAAAATACGACCGCCTCGTTTCATTCGTTCCACAATCATGGTAATCAGGCGTTCCAGTTGAGGAATCACTTTCTCAACAACCATCGGAACTTTCTTGTCTTCCGTATTCATGGCTCGCAGGAGATCACCTACCGATGTTTTGTCGAGATGTTGATAGAGTGATTCCTTTTCGGTAATTTTTTCAAATCCCATCTTGTTTAACTTTGAAATCGTTTTTGGATTGATAGTAAGAAATTAAATGCTCCATGGGGGCCTGTAAAATGATGCCTAATCGGATATGCAAGTCAGAAGCTACTTGTTCTAAAACCTGTTGATAATAATACCCGATGGAGCCGACCACATTCACCTCAAACTGCTGGTAATCATACTGAAATACATTTCGTTGAAAAAATTCAGTAAAACTGTCGTAAACAATTTTATATAATTCCGGCTCATGAAGGTTTTCGTGCAAGAACACCGAAAGCGATGCCAAGAAACGACTTGGAAACGGTTTGGTATAAATGTTTTCCACAATTTCAGCCGATGTCAATTTAAATCGATCAAAAAACTTTGCTTGCACTTCCGGCGACAATTGATTTTTGAGACAATCGGAAACCAATTTCTTACCAAGCGCCGCACCACTTCCTTCATCTCCGATAATGTAACCCAAAGCCGCAACCTGTTTCACAATGGCATTACCATCGTAAAAGCCCGAGTTGGAACCCGTTCCCAGAATGCAAACAATGCCCGGCTGATCACCACAAAGGGCTTTGGCGGCACCCAAAAGATCGCTCTCAACCAAAATCTCATCAAAATAAAAAATCTTTTCAAATGCATTGATTACCACTTGTTTCTGTTTGGGAGTCGAACAGCCTGCTCCAAAAAAATAGATTGAATCAATGTTGAAATGATTTAATTGTTGCAACAATTGCTTCCTTAATTGATTTTCAATTTGAGTCTCCGTTTGAAAAAAAGGATTGATGCCTGATGTCTTGTAACGCAAAACGGTTTTGTCGTCATGCAAAAGACTCCAATATGTTTTTGTTGATCCACTATCGGCGATTAGAATCATACAATAAGAAATTTATATTTATATTATTTTAAGCAAAATCATCCCTCAAAACAAAATAACAAACAAGAACGTTCGTTGAACATGATCATCACAGGCAAACAAAAATAACAACTGAATTTCATCACCATCCATCAACGACAAGCAAGAAGCATCACAAAATCAAATTCCACAATGATGAGCCAAAAAGAAAGATCATGGCATGACACCCAACTTTTGCTCCTTTAAAGCATGACATCTTAAACTTAAAAAACTCATTATCTTGTTTTTATCAACTTTCTACAAGCATGGAAAAGAATAAGTTGTTTTCGATGAACTCGTCCAATGTCTTCATTTTACTTTGAAATGAGACACAAAGGTAAAACAAAATTATGCATTTCAATACTCAAAAAACAAATAAATAAATATATTTATTTTATTTCTGTTTTGAATACATATTTTTATTATAGAAACGACTAAAAACTTCCCAAAGAAGACCATTTAACAATTTTAGAAAGTCATTCTAATTGAGCATTTTGAGTGTGGTAGTTAACTAAACCGGCCATGGGTGATTTTTGAATTTGACCGATTTTCATCCCAAATTCCGATGCCACTTCATGCAAAATATCGGCATAATGATAGGCCACCAACCCCATGAAGTGAAGCGGATAATTTTGATAATCGTATTGAAGAATATTTCGAGTGAAGAAATTTCTAAAGTTTTGTTTCACAAGCTCATATACATATGGATGATCCAAGTGATCGTGCAAAAAGAATGAGAAGGTAGCTAAAAATCGATTGGGGAAAGGCTGACGATAAACATGCTCCATGATATCGGAAGGAGAAATACGATATTTGTCGTACACCTGTTGAGCCAAATCGTCCGGCGCAATATGTTTCATGCAATCACTCAAAAACATTTTACCCAAAACAGCCCCACTCCCTTCGTCGCCTAAAATATACCCAAGCGGCGACACATTTTTAACAATTTTTTCGCCATCGTAAAAACATGAATTAGAGCCTGTTCCTAAAATGCAACCCAATCCGGGTTGTTTCCCAAACAAAGCACGTACGGCAGCCAACAAGTCAGTCTCTACTTCTACCGGCGCTCGAAACTGCGTAATCAACGATGATTTAATGATCTCCTTTTTATCGTCGGATGCACAACCGGCACCATAAAAATAGATCTGTTCGATTTTTCGTTTAAAAAATGGTTCAGGCAATTGCAGTCGGATAGATCGACTGATTTCACGACGAATTTGAAAATAAGGATTTAACCCTTCCGTAAAAGCATGTTCAATCACGTAAATACCTTCGACTAAAACCCATTCCGTCTTGGTAGATCCACTTTCTGCAATCAATTTCATACGTCTAATTTTATTTTAAACACTAAGGATGTATGTAACTCACCTACGAACCATTTGCTTAAGCATCATTGTATTGTGGCTCGTTTCTTCCGTTTATTTTTATTTGAAGACTCTGGTCAGACACCTCTTATCAATACTATTGAAGGCTGTCTAAACCCAAAGTCTATTTTGTTAACAAACAAAAATTCATTTCACACCTTGCCTCTCATGACTTTCTTCCATGCTTCAAAACGGCGTTTAAGTCATCCAATCATTGGCCAAGACAGTGAAACATCGTTCGATAAGGAACGATTTTATGCCACTCTCATGATGCTATTCTCTTTGTATCTGGCATTTTGCAAAAATAAACATAGATCACGAATAATTCTTACGAAAGATTTTTGTTTTAATCATTTTATTCTTATTTTATTGCTATTTAATCATTCATATTTTCTTGAAACATAATATATCCTAAATTATTATTCAAATTCATAATAGCAAAGCCAACAAGGTGGATAAATATGTAAACTTTTGTGATGTTATTTTAATCTTTGTAATTACGTGTTTTTTATGTTTTATATAGTTATATTTAACATCAATAGGCATATCAAAACAGACAATTTCATTGTTACTTTGTATTGAAATAGCAAACAGAGCGTTATGCCATCACTAAAATGGAGATAAAATGTCAACCATGAATCAATTCATCAGCGAAGCGCAACAAATACTCTCAAAAGAGCAAATTTTTACAGACATAACCAGACGATTAGCTTGGGGAACCGATGCAAGCTGTTATCGTCTAATTCCCGACGTGATTTTATCGCCACGGAATGAAGAAGAAGTTCAAAAATTACTTCGGTTGGCTCATAAACTGAACATCGGCGTCACCTTTCGTGCTGCGGGCACGAGTTTGTCAGGCCAAAGCATCTCCTCTTCGGTGATGATCGTAGCAGGGAAACAATGGGAAAGATTCAACATAAAACAAAACGGAGAGATCATTTCCCTTCAACCCGGAATCACCGGCGCTCGCGTCAATGAAATTTTGAAGCCATACCGACGTAAGTTCACTCCCGATCCGGCATCACTTCAATCGGCAATGGTTGGAGGCATCATCATGAACAATGCGTCAGGAATGAACTGCGGTACTCATGCCAATAGTGACAAAATGCTTTTGTCGGCACGCATTCTTTTTGCTGACGGAACTGTTCTCGAGACAGGCGATGAAGAAAGCAAAGAACAATTTCGTCGAGAAAAGCCCGAGTTCCTTAAAGCATTGGAAGCCATTCGTGAATCGGTCATCAAAAATGAGCCGTTGCGTCAGCGCATTATTCACAAATACAGCATCAAGAATGTCATGGGGTTGAATTTGCTTCCGTTAGTCACGTTTGACGATCCGTTTGAGATCATTACTCATTTAATGGTCGGATCAGAAGGAACATTGGCCTTTCTATCGGAAGCTACCATGAAAACGGCGCTGATAGAACCATTCAGCGCCAGTGCCATGATCTATTTTGATACAATTCAAACCGCTTGTCGGGCTGTTCAACGCATCAAACTGACACCGGCTGTGGGCGCTGAGTTGTTGGATAGAAAAGCGTTGCGATCCATCGAAGGCAAAGAAGGCATGCCTGACTACTTGTCATCATTTGACGACAACGTCACGGCTTTATTAATTGAAACAAAAGCTAACACAAAAGAATATTTAGAAAGAAATATCCGCGAAATCAGCGAAGCATTGTCATCATTCAAGCCAATCAGACCCATTCAATTCACGAGCGACGAATCTGTTTACAGCATTTGGTGGTCAATGCGTTCGGGCATTTTCCCGTCGGTAGGCGGTTTGCGTCCGGCAGGAACAACCACCATTATCGAAGACGTTGCTTTTCATCTGACGGATTTACCAGAAGCCGCTTCGGCACTTCAACAACTTCTGGAAGATCACGGATATGCCGATGGCGTCATTTATGGGCACGCATTGGAAGGCAATTTTCACTTCATCATCAATCAACGATTTGATAACCAAAAAGATATTGATCGATATGAAGCCCTTATGAACGACGTTGTCAATCTGGTAGTCAATCGGTTTGACGGTTCCCTTAAAGCTGAGCATGGCACAGGACGAAACATGGCGCCGTTTGTTGAGAAAGAATGGGGAAAAGATGCGTTTGAAATCATGAAACGAATCAAACTGCTTTTTGATCCCAAAAACATGCTGAATGCAGGGGTCATCTTCAACGACGACCCGACAATTCACTTAAAAAATTTCAAATCGTTTGAACCCACCAATAGGCATGTTGATCAATGCATTGAATGCGGGTTCTGTGAAATCAACTGTTTGACTTCAGGATTGACGTTGTCAGCCCGCCAACGCATTGTCGTACGACGGGAAATAGCCCGCCGCATGAAACAAACTCCTAATGACCAGACAATCATTCAATTAGAAAAAGAATATCATTATTTGGGAAATATTACCTGCGCCGGCGATGGACTTTGTGCTACCTCCTGTCCCATGGGAATCAATACTGCCGAACTGACGCATGACATACGGCATGATCAACTGCCTCCGTTAGGCCAGAAAATAGGAAAAATCACAGCCGATCATTTTTCAACAGTCAAAAGCGGGCTGCGGTCAGTATTGTTTCTCGCCAACACTGCACACACCGTTTTGGGAACGAAAAACATGATTTGGCTGGCAAACGAAGCCCATAAAATGGGTGCACCACTGTGGACACCTGCCATGCCTAAAGCTTACAAAATGAAAAAACGGACACAGTCCGTTTCCTCCAATCAGCTCAAAGTAGTTTATTTCCCAAGTTGTATCAATCAAACCATGGGAGTGGCCAAAGAAAACCCCGATCAAACACCGCTTCCCGATAAAATGGACGGATTGTTAAAAAAAGCCGGATATGACATCATTTATCCCGAAAACATGGAAAGCCATTGTTGCGGAACCATTTGGGAAAGCAAAGGAATGTTCGACATAGCAGATCGGAAAACTTTTGATCTGGAAGAAGCTTTAATCAAGGCAAGCGAAAACGGCAAATATCCGGTGCTTTGCGATCAAAGTCCATGTCTCTACCGAATGCGCGAAAAAATGAAACGACTCAAATTGTACGAACCGGCTGAATTCATTGAAACGTTTCTGACAGATCGGCTGGATTTTCATCCCATCGACGAACCCGTAGCCATTCACACAACCTGTTCAATGACAAAGATGCATCTTGGAGAAACCCTTTTACGACTTGCTCAGCGATGCAGCCGTCATGTGATCGTACCACAAGAAGTCGGCTGTTGTGGCTTTGCAGGCGATAAAGGATTTACGCATCCCGAAGTCAATCGGTATGCTCTTCGAAAGTTATCGCCTCAACTGGAAGCATCACAGGTGAAATATGGATATTCAAACAGCCGAACCTGTGAAATAGGATTAACCACCAATGGAAAAATTCCTTACATGTCCATCGTCTATCTTGTTGATCAGTGCACTACGCCTAAAAAGAAGGAAGATTAAGCAACCAAATTCTTCTTGGGAAAAATCACCGACAACAAAATGCTCACTCCCAAAATAACGACAATGGCCAAAAGCGACCATGTTGTACTGATGGAAAGATGAAAAATTCCATCAAGCAACATTTTAACTCCAATAAAGGAAAGTAAAACAGCCAAACCGATTTTAAGATAATGGAACAAACCCATCACATGCGAGACCAGAAAAAATAATGAACGTAAGCCCATTACTGCACAAATATTGGACGAAAAGACAATAAAAGGATCTTTTGTCACAGAGAAAATAGCAGGAACCGAATCAACGGCAAAAATGACATCAGTAAATTCAATAACAAACACAACAAGGAGCAACGGCGTGATCATCCTTTGACCCTGACGTTTGACAAAGAAAGCATCACCGACAAAATCGGGCACCACTTTAAAATGTTTCGAAGCAAAGCGAACCACCGGATGATGAGACACCTCGATATGCTCTTCTTTATTGCGTTCGATAAACATTTTAACACCCGAAAAGATCAACAATGCGCCAAAAATCCACAACACCCATTCAAACTGCTGAATAAGCGAAGCGGTAACATAAATAAAAAGAAAACGCATCACAATGGCTCCGAGAATGCCCCAAAACAAAACCCGATGATGATACGCTTTAGGAACATTAAAGCTGGCAAACAACAAGAGCATCACAAAAATATTGTCAACCGAAAGAGAATATTCCAACAGATAACCGGTAAGAAATTGGAGGGAAACAACCTGACGATACATGGCAATGTTAGCCTGAAAACCAAGAGACTCATTCAACGTCAAATCATGACCGTGCAACCGATTGATTTGCTGCAATTGAGCAGAATCAGTAATGCCATGAATCACCTCGCCATCCAATCGGATGAACAGAAAAATCCCTAATGCAAACAAAACCCACACCAAAGTCCAACCCGTTGCCTCTTTGATACCCACTTCATGACTCTTTTTATGTTGAAAAACACCGAGGTCATAAAACAACAGTGCCAACACTAACACAAGAAACAACACAAAAAAAAGGACTTCATTTGAAACCATTGGAAAAAGATAACGCATTATTCTTTAAAGACGAAATAAACAGCCGCCACCAGCAGCAACATCGCAACAATGTGATTCCACCGAATGGTGACCCTGAAAACAATCATGGAAAAGAAAATAAAAACCGTCAAGGTAATAACCTCTTGAATCACTTTAAGTTGAATCAACGAAAAAGGGCCTCCGTTATCACGATACCCAATGCGATTGGCAGGCACTTGAAAACAATATTCAAAAAAAGCTACACCCCAACTCATGACTATAATAGCGAAAATTGGCAACGATTCAAACCATGAATACTCTCTTAACTTTAACTGACCATACCAGGCAATGGTCATAAAAATATTGGAGATAGACAATAAAAGAATTGTCAGAAAACCATTTGTCATATAAACTATTATCTATAAAAAAAGATTATTTAAGCTTTTACATTTTGATGTCACAACGTTTGCTTTCAAGCCCGACGCCGATTTATTTGCATGAACATGCCAATATTTACTATAGAAACAAAACAGAGAGATTCATCATTCTCTTCGCACATCCATCAATGATCTCCTTTGTCGCGCAACAACGTAACACTTCCTTTCAGTTTATATTTTTTCCCGTCAGCGCCGGTAGCGTTAATCAGATAATAATAGACGCCGGGAGGTTCCAGTTTACCACCTGAACGACCATCCCATCCATGTCCCGGATCATCCGTTTCGAACACTTTGCCTGCCCATGAAGAATAGACCACCATGTGAAATTGAACTATGGAACGGAACGAAACACAGAATACATCGTTAATGCCATCTCCATTAGGGGTGAACACATTGGGAACATCAATAAACGAATCACTCACTTTGACCATCAATGAATCACTGTAAGAACAACTATTCGACGCATTTGACACTGTCAGCACCACTTTATAAGTTCCTGCCTGACTGAATAGATAATGTAAATTTTGATCGGTGTACCGATAATACGAACCCGGCACCTGATCATTATAAACAAACCACTCATAAAACTGAGTAACAGGAACATTAGCATTGCTCTGAAAATCCACATCCAACGGAGCGGATCCTTCCAACGGGCCAATCTGTCTGCCGGCTTCATTCGTAGCAGAACGTTCATTAATGGTGCCGGTAAGGTGCGCTTCCACACAAACAGCGGTATAAGGAGATGACGTTACTGACAGTGTAGCCATGCCAAAAGAGGCAGCATATTGATCGCCCGAAATGGTAAACTGTGTATTACAATAAGGTGCAGGAATCACAATGGGTTGAGTAAGGTCATTCACCACTTGAGTGTGCGTGATGTTGTTCCATGCATTATTGGAAAAAGACTCATCGTTGTAAGTTAGCGTAAACAACCTCGGCAAGGAATGAGCAACGCCTAATGAATCACGATAAAGCAACGACGGCACATTCGCTGACACTTGAAGCGAGAGCTGAGAACAAGCATCGGCATGATCCGCAGCCGGTGCAATCGCATATAACTGAACCGGATATTTGTGATAATCAATCACCCAAACATAATATTTTTGCCCATCCGCATTCAAAACATAACCTGTCTCATCATCTACTGCAATGGAAGGCTGATTGCTGACAAACGCCCCGTCAAAGGTGGTCCAAAGATACGTATTGGCATGTCCGTTAAAAACAAGTTGGTTATCAGCTGTGATGCCATTGATCAAACAAAGCGTCTGTAATCCCACTATACTATTGCCGGATAAAAGCACTGCACGTCCTGTACCCGTGACGACAAATTGAGCATGACCGATCAGAGCACATCCAACAACAAGAGAAAATAACAGAAATCGTTTCATTTGATACTTAGTCAAAACATTGGACTATAACATTTTATCCCTTTTCATTAGCGGCATTCATTTTATCCAACTGATCATTCAACCGATTAATAGCTTTCGTCAGTTCATCCAATTTGTTGGTAAGCACGTCGTCATTACGCGTCAATCCATCAATAAGCTGATCAATAGTGAGCTGCTCTTTGAACGTTTCCAACCCTTGCAAAATCTGCTCCCCAATCTTTTGTGCTTTTTCAGGATCAGTACCCATTCGTTGTTGCAACACATCGCTGATTTTGTCAATAATGACTTCGCGTTCATGCAAACCTGCCACAATGCCCATTTTGAGCAACATGTTTAATGATGGTTTCATACAGTTTGTTTTATTTTAACATTAAAGGAAGACGAAACTTGCCGTAAATGCACTCGAAACGATTTATCTTTCAAGTTTTCTATGAGTTCTAACCTTGTTGCATTTGCTTCAATCCACCTTGTCTCAAATTCTCATTGTCCATTGGTCTCGTTAACGGTGCCATTCAGTTGATCCGTTGATAAGCCATGAAGTTTTACCTGATAAAAAAAGAAACCGAAAATCAAACGTCATTTTATGCTATCGATTCTCAAGATGCATCATGACATCAGTGTTATTTGTTCAACAACGCATCGACATTTTTTGCCAGCGTTTGAAAAGCAAGCGCCATGGGCGATTCGTCATTTAACGCAATAGGACGACCGGCATCACCACTTTCACAAACACTTTGCACCAAAGGAATCTGAGCCAGCAAAGGCACTTTCATTTCTTCAGCAAGTCGTTTGCATCCTTCTTTCCCAAAAATGTAATATTTATTGGAAGGCAATTCGGCAGGAGTAAACCACGCCATGTTTTCAACCACACCCAACACCGGAACATCAATATTTTTATTGGTAAACATGTTTATTCCTTTGCGCACATCAGCCAAAGCAACTTCCTGTGGCGTCCCGACAATAATGACGCCCGACAACTTGACGGTCTGAACGACGGTCAATGGAATATCGCCAGTACCGGGAGGCATGTCAAGAAACAAATAATCCAATTCGCCCCAGTTGGCATCGTTCATTAATTGCTTGATGGCCGTAGTGATCATCGCGCCACGCCACACCAATGCATTGGTTCGATCAACAAAAAAACCGATGGACAAAATTTTCAATCCATATTGTTCAACAGGGACAATCAAATCTTTTCCGTTTACTTTTTCAACGTAAGGCTGAACCTCTTCCACATGAAACATTTTTGGAACCGATGGTCCATAGATATCTGCATCGAGCAATCCCACGCGATACCCCAATTTCATCATGGCCACAGACAAATTTGCGGCCACGGTAGATTTTCCGACGCCGCCTTTGCCCGAAAAGACAGCCACAATATGTTTTACACCCTGTAAAGGCTTCTCCTGCACTTTTTGTTGCACTTCTTTGTTTTTCACCGAGATGTTTCCTACAATTTCCACCTCGGGGCCGATGTAGGTCAAAATAGCTTGTTCACATGCTTTTACAACAGATTTGATGAAAGGATCCGTAGGCTTTTCAAAAATCAACGAAAAAGAAACCTTGTTTCCTTCAATTCGAATATTGTCTTCCACCATGTTGGCAGAAACCACGTCAATGCCGGTACCCGGATAACGAACGTGGGACAATGCATCTAAAATTAATTTCGGATAAAGTGTCATGTTATTTTAAAATGATTAATATTTAACTGATTAAATGGTAAGCTGCAGAGAACTGCGTTTTTGTCGTCCATAACTACGATAATCATCCAGCGGAATTTCCTCTTCAGGCTCCTTCCATTGAGCCGGAGCATTCAAAAGGAAATGCAAATATTTGATTGCCATTCCACGAGCTTTCCACTGTTGTTCATAGTACGTTTCGATGGATAAGACAGGATCCAATGGCTTCATCAAAGCAAGATCTGTCAGTTCTTCAACCACCTTCAATTGATTGAGCGTTGCCATTGCTTTCGTGTAGGCAAAAAGGAATGCACTGTCTGTTTTTAAATGAACATCGGCATTTGGCGACATGATTTGAGCATATTGTTGCATCAAATGGGTTGAAGTCAACCGTTTATTACGTTTTTTCATTTGTGGATCTGGAAACGTTAGCCAAAGCTCATGCACCTCTTTTGGAGCAAAAAAATACGGTAACAATTCAATGTTGGTACGGACAAATGCCACATTGGACAAACCGTGTTCCAAAGCATATCGAGCACCGGTCCATAAACGCGCCCCTTTGATATCAACTCCGATGAAATTCTTTTGAGAAAATCGTTGCGCCAATCCAATGGTATATTCGCCTCTACCACAGCCCAATTCTAACACAATGGGATGATCGTTGCCGAAAAATGAATGCCAATTTCCTTTTTTTTCAAACAGCTTACCACTCACAAGGTCAGCATAAGGCATTTGAAAAACGTTTGGAAACTGATTAATCTCGTTAAATTTTCGCAATTTGTTCTTTCCCATATCACATCGATAAGATTAGGCAAAGATAGTCAATTTTTCACCTTATACCTACAACTCCTTCACGCCAAAAGAAGGACAGCCAATCATCTGCAACAATTTCGTACCTTAAAAAAGCACACATCCTGGAACGTCGTTCTGTCTCATCTGAATAAAGCAACGTAGGGCAATGCCGTAATTTTTTGCTATTTTTGCAGCCTCAAACAAACCAATCATGAATTTACCTGACAAAGAAAAAAACATCACGTCACAATTGATGGAACACTATCAGGCTATCCTGACACTGCTTGGAGAAGACGCCAATCGTGAAGGATTGATCAAAACCCCTGAACGAGTAGCATTAGCCATGCAATTTCTGACCCAGGGATATACCCAGAATGCGGAGGAGATTTTACTTTCAGCCAAGTTTCGTGAAGATTACCGACAAATGGTCATTGTGAAAGACATCGAATTTTATTCCATGTGTGAACATCACCTGCTTCCATTTTTCGGAAAAGCTCACGTAGCCTATATTCCCAACCATTACATTACCGGATTGAGCAAAATTGTCAGAGTAGTTGAAGTCTTTGCTCGCCGATTACAGGTGCAAGAACGCATGACAACTCAAATCAAGGAAAGCATTCAGAAAACCCTAAACCCATTGGGAGTGATGGTTGTCATCGAAGCACAACACATGTGCATGCAAATGCGCGGCGTTCAAAAACCCGGCTCCGTCACCACCACTTCCGATTTCACAGGCGTTTTTGAAAGCGCTAAAACACGCGAAGAATTTATTAACCTTATTCAACGCAAATAATAAAAAACGCAAAGAAACTCATTTTGAGGGATGAATTGCATGGCAATGTGCCTGAAAAAAAGTAAATTTGAAATCATTTTCTCATTCAAATTAAATCCATAGTGAATATGCAAACACTTGACAACTTCAATTTTGCCGGCAAAAAGGCATTTGTTCGTGTTGATTTCAATGTTCCACTGAACGAACAATTTCAAATCACGGACGACACCCGCATACGGGCTGCATTACCCACGTTGAAAAAAATTTTAACGGATGGTGGCAGTGTCATCATCGGATCACATTTGGGACGACCCAAAAAGAACCCGGACCCAACGTTTTCATTGAAACACATCGTCGGACATGTGGCGGACTTATTAGGCGTACCCGTTCAGTTTGCCGACGATTGCATGGGAGCCGACGCCGAAAACAAAGCCAAAGCCTTAAAACCGGGGGAAGTATTAATGCTTGAAAACCTGCGTTTTTATGCCGAAGAAGAAGGCAAACCACGCGGTCTGAAAGATGACGCTTCCGATGAAGAAAAGGCAGCTGCCAAAAAAGCCATCAAAGCGTCTCAAAAAGAGTTTGCGCAAAAATTAGCCTCCTACGCTGATTGTTATGTCAATGATGCCTTTGGAACCGCTCACCGCGCTCACGCTTCCACTGCTTTGATTGCCAACTATTTTGATGCAGATCATAAAATGTTTGGCTACCTGATGCGAAACGAAGTCGAAGCCGTTGAAAAAGTACTCAAATCGGCCGTTCATCCGGTAACAGCCATCATCGGAGGATCCAAAGTATCGACCAAAATAACCATCATTGAAAACCTGCTTACCAAAGTGGACAATCTGCTCATTGTAGGCGGAATGGCATATACTTTTGCAAAAGCACAAGGCGGACATGTAGGAAATTCATTGTGCGAAGATGACATGCTCGAACTTGCCAATGACACCATTGCCAAAGCAAAAGCCAATCATGTTAACTTGGTATTACCCACTGATTCGGTGATTGCGGATAAATTTGCTGCTGATGCAGCCACGCAAGTATGCGACAACGATGTGATCCCTGACGGATGGTTAGGGCTTGATCTTGGGCCAAAGGCTGTCAACCAAATGACACAAGTTATCAAAGACTCGAAAACCATTTTATGGAACGGTCCTGCCGGTGTCTTTGAAATGGAAGCATTTGCAGCCGGAACGAAAGCCATTGCCGAAGCCATCGTAGCAGCTACCCAAAAAGGAGCATTCTCATTGATTGGTGGTGGCGACTCAGTAGCAGCCATCAACCAGTTAGGGTTGGCTAACCAAGTAAGCTACGTATCAACAGGTGGTGGCGCTTTACTCGAAATGATTGAAGGCAAAGTGCTGCCGGGCGTCGAAGCCATTCGCGGATATTAATCCTCAACGACGAATTTTAAAATTTTCAAAAGAGTTGTTTTCATTCAAGAAGACAACTCTTTTTTTGCCTATGCTCACGAAACAACCAAAAATGACGATCATCAACACAATGTGTCATCACTTTCCTCATATTATCGTTATTCTCAAGCAGCTAACTTTGATAAAAAGTTTTATCTTTGTGCATTGAAAATCAAAATCCACAACGATTCATTCAAACTTACTAAAAAACGTATGAAACGAGCCATAAAATAGCTCATGCTCAAGAGAATGTTTATTAGGCGAATTACATACATCCTTAATGTTAAAAATAAAAATAAACGTATGAAAACACTTTCCGTCACTCTGCTGCTTTTATTCCTATTTATGATGCCTTCTCATGCACAGAAAGATTCATTGCTTGCATTGACTCCACCAATGGGTTGGAACAGTTGGAACACGTTTCAATGCCATATTAATGAAAAAATGATTCATGAAATGGCCGATGCCATGGTTTCGTCCGGAATGCGAGACGCAGGGTATAAATACCTGATTCTCGACGACTGTTGGTTAGCGCCGACACGCGACTCACTTCAAAACCTACAAGCAGATCCGATAAAATTTCCTCACGGAATGAAAGCTTTGGGTGATTACATTCATTCCAAAGGATTGAAATTCGGCATTTACAATTGTGCCGGAACAAAGACCTGTGCCGGTTATCCCGGAACCAGAGGACACGAATATCAGGACGCTCTCACCTATGCTTCGTGGGGCGTTGATTATTTGAAATATGACTGGTGCAACACCGAAGGCATCAATGCAGAAGAAGCGTATCGAACCATGAGTCAGGCATTGGCAGCCACTCATCATCCCATTGTTTTCAGTATGTGCGAATGGGGCACCAACAAACCATGGCTTTGGGGCGCCTCGTATGCTGAATTATGGCGAACCACCGGTGATATTGGTCGAGGTTGGTACATTGCTCCTCGTCCCAATGGGGAATGGACTCCACTCGGATTTACACAAATCATTGACAAAGAAGCAGATTTGCGTCAATATGCCGGACCGGGTCACTGGAACGATCCCGACATGCTGGAAGTGGGCAACGGCATGCCTGTCAATGAAGATCGGGCACATTTTACCATGTGGGCCATGCTGGCAGCTCCGTTGATTGCCGGAAATGACCTTCGAACAATGAGTGAAGAAACACGTCAAATTCTCACCAATCACGGCGTAATTGCCATTGATCAAGATTCGTTAGGCATTCAAGCATTACGTTATGCGGTGAATGACAGCGTTGAAACATGGCTCAAACCCTTGGAAAAAGGCGATTGGGCTATCTGCTTTTTCAATCGCTCCTCCACGCCCAAAGCCATCTCATTCGACTGGAAATCTCAAGTTATCACTGATCCGCTTTCAAAAAGAGAACTCAACGCAACGTCACAGTCATACGACATTGTAAATTTATGGAACAATCAATCGCTGGGAAATACAAACAAAACCCTCAAAGAAACCGTTCCTTCACATGATGTACTGTTGCTTTACCTTTCAAAAAAATTGCCGTCAGATCGAATGAAAAAGAAAAAGTAATGTGCATTTGTGAAACGCCTATATTTTTTAATGTCTTGAGATGGAACAGAAAGCCACTGATCTCAAAAATTGTTGCTACATTTGCAAGCTGATGAGAAAACCCATCGTTCAACAACAAACGTAAGCGTTGAAGAATATAAAACTGACCATTGTGATAAAAAGGTTTCGAATGAACTTCAAAAAATATCTTTACAGCTCTTTAGCCATCGTAGGCGTTTTGTCTTTACATGCATGCCTAAGCACAACCACTCCCACTTATTCTAATGACGGACACATCATCAGATTTTCATTGCAAAACAACAATGTGCCGGCTTTAGCTAAAACTGTTTTTACCATTGACGAAACCAGAGGAATTATTTACAACGTCGATTCATTGCCTTTTAACACCGATGTCAAACATGCCATTCCGGTTATCACCGCCTTTTCAACAGCCCGTATGTATTTGAATGATAGCGTTTACACCGGCAAAGACACAGTCGATTTTTCACGACCGGTTATCCTAAAAAATTATGCGCAGGACGGCATCACCATTCGTCAATACATTGTAATGGTGAATGTTCACAAAGTCAATCCCGATTCCATCAATTGGCAACAAAGAACCTATCCATCGATTACTTATCAACCCATCGACCAAAAAGCGGTCTTTTTTAATCAACAGTTGATGCTTTATGTCAACGACGGATCTCAAATGCATCTGTACACATCAGTGGACGGGAAAAACTGGAACACTCAGTTCATCAACACGTTGCCTGTTACTGTTAATTTGCGTCAAATCGTTTCGTACAATAATACCCTCTGCGTGGTTGAAAACGGACAAACTCTTTTGCAATCAACCGACGGTATCACATGGAATCCTGTTTCCGTGATCAGCAGTGCGCCATTGGTCACACTCATCGGATCGATTGGGCAAGAACTGATTGGTATTCAACAAAACAACGGTTTCTATTCCTTATGTTATTCCAACGATGCCAAAACATGGAACACTGGCGAAGCTTTAACCAACGGAATGGCCAATTTCCCAATCAGTCATTTTAGTGCCATTTCATATCAACCCATTGTCGGATCACCCAAACTGCTCGTCGTGGGCGGCATCAATGCGGCAGGTCAGATCGTCAACTCGATTTTCAGCTATATGATTGGCAGCAGTTGGGTAGATTTCTCCTCCGAAACAACCCTGACAGCTTTTCCGCCAATCATGGATGAATCCCTGGCAGCATACAACAATCAGCTATTGCTCGTTGGAGGCAGACTCAACAACAATCAGGTCAAAGACGATACGTTACGATGGTCAAAAAGTGACGGATTGTTTTGGACTAAAGCCGATTCATTGACCATGATCCCAAAAATATTACACTACACACCACGATATGGACAGTCAGTGATTACAGATAATGCTTATCGCATTTGGATCATTGGCGGATATGACGCCGGCGGAAACGCCTTAAAAGACATATGGGTAGGCCGATTAAACAGTTTGGGGTTTGGATTGCCGCCCATGTAACACTTGCGAATGCTGCTCTGAAAAGAGCAGTTTTTGTTTCTGTCAAATGGTTCAAACCAACAAATGAAACGAAAAAAGGATTCTTACAGATAAATGCTTTGTGAAAAATGAAATACGCACTTACCGCTCCGGCTACGCTCACAGGCACCATCGATTTACCTGCATCCAAAAGCATTAGCAATCGAGCTCTCTTGCTCTCCGTTCTGGCAACGGGAAACATCGCTGTCGAACACGTTGCCAATTGCGATGATACGTTGGTGATGCAAGAAGCACTCCAAAAAAAACAATCCGTTATCGACATTGGTGCAGCAGGAACTGCCATGCGTTTTTTGACAGCCTATTTTGCCACACAGGAAGGAAATTGGATTCTCACAGGCAGCGAACGAATGAAACAACGTCCTATAAAACTATTAGTGAATGCATTAAACACACTGGGCGCCTCCATTCGTTACCTCGAAAATGAAGGATTCCCTCCGTTGGAAATTAGAGGGAAAAGATTGCAAGGCGGAGAACTCCGACTGCAAGGCGACGTCAGCAGTCAGTATATCTCAGCTCTTTTAATGATTGCGCCTACCTTGCAGCAAGGATTATTGCTCACATTAGAAGGCGACATCGTGTCTCGACCTTACATTCGAATGACCCTGGAAATGATGAAACAATTTGGTGTTCAATGCGAATGGGTCAATAACCTTATCACGGTATTGCCGCAACCATATCATCTATGCCCTTTTCAAGTTGAATCAGATTGGTCAGCAGCATCTTATTGGTACAGCATGGTCGCTTTGACCTCCGGTAGCATACTCCAATTGAAAGGGCTGACACAGAACAGCCTGCAAGGAGATGCTCAATGTGCTGACATTTTTCATTCGCTGGGTGTTCATACCACCTACCATCCTGATGGCATCACCATTGAATCCTCCGGCAATCATGTCTCGTTCTTTTCCTATCATTTTGCTGATCAACCTGATCTGGCTCAAACCATTATCGTCACATGCTGTCTTTTAGGAATCCCGTTTCGTTGTGATGGATTACAAAGTTTAAAAATCAAGGAAACAGATCGAATTGTTGCTTTAATCAACGAATTAGCTAAATTGGGTTATCGGTTGAAACAAGAAGAGCAAGGAGCGCTCTCATGGGATGGTAAAAAGCAAGAAGCCACAGCACCGGCTGTGATTGAAACGTTCAACGATCATCGAATGGCAATGGCTTTTGCCGTTGCTTCACTTCGTCATCCCACCATTATTGCCGATCCCGAAGTGGTAAGCAAGTCGTACCCTACGTTCTGGGATGATTTACAAAAAGTGGGTTTTTCAATCGAAATGGTTTAAGTCAAACCCTTTCTAACTGATCATCAAAATAGTACGTGTTTACGAATGGAATGCAGCTCTTGACGAATTTCAGGAGCACTTCATTCACAACAAAAATACAAACTTGATTTTCAGCAAATGAACTAAAACAAAGACAGCGGTAACAAAGAAGCATCGGCTCAAGATGAAGGCGACAGAATGGAACAAACGTGGCTGTTGTTGCAACAAAAAACAAACACTACTTTTGCAGTTTCATGCGTTTGTTTTGTTTTTACTGAGAACCCAAATGAAACCTCTTTCATTTCAAATAAATCATTGGCCTCATTAGAAGTTATTTTGTAACTCATTCATTTCAAAAAAAGCAATTTTAACAATATGCTCAATTACATTTGGATTGGTTTTTTTCTGGTGGCATTTCTCGTGGCAGCCGTTCAATTTGTTGTGACGGGAGATTACACGGTCTTTGAGCGCATTGTAAAAGCAACGTTTGACATGGCCAAGTTTTCAGTGATGGACATTGCCCTTCCTTTAGCCGGAGTGATGACGCTTTGGCTTGGGTTGATGAACATTGGCGAACGAGCCGGAGCCATTCGGTTTGTGTCGCGATTGGTTGCTCCTTTTTTTGAAAAATTATTTCCTGAAATCCCCAAAGGACATCCTGCAAGTGGTCAGTTAGTTATGAACTTTTCGGCTAACATGCTGGGACTTGACAATGCGGCTACTCCCATCGGACTAAAAGCCATGCAAAGCCTGCAGGAGTTGAATCCCAATAAAGAGACGGCCTCCAACGCTCAAATCATGTTTTTGGCATTGAATACGGCGGGTCTGACCCTTTTACCCATTTCGATCATGGCGCAACGGGCTATCCTTGGGGCAACAAATCCTACTGACGTGTTGTTGCCCATTCTGATTGCCACTTATGCAGCCACTTTAACCGCCATTTTATACGTCGGCATTCGACAACGGCTTAATTTGTGGAATCGAACCGTTATTGGCTGGTTGGGATCATTAACCGTCGGGATCGGAGCGCTCATGTACGGATTTTCACAATTATCGCCGCAGCAAATGACCATGGTTTCGAGCGTAGTCGGAAATTCCTTATTGATTGCCATTATTGCTACGTTTATGATTGGCGGAATGATCAAAAAAATCAATGTGTACGAGTCTTTCATACAAGGGGCAAAGCAAGGCTTTGAAACAGCTCTAAAAACCATACCTTATTTAGTTGGAATGTTAGTAGCCATTGGCGCCTTCAGAGCATCAGGAGCCATGGATCTATTAATTAACGGAATAGCTTGGATTTTCCATTCCATGCATTTGAATACTGATTTTGTGGCTGCTTTGCCGAACGCTTTGATGAAACCATTAAGCGGAAGCGGAGCTAAAGCATTGATGGTGGAAACCATGAAAACCTACGGCCCCGATTCGTTTCCGGGACACTTGTCTTGTGTCTTTCAAGGTGCTGCAGATACCACTTTTTACATCGTGGCCCTCTATTTTGGATCTGTCGGCATCAACAAGACAAGGTATGCTATTTCAGCCGGACTGCTTGCCGATTTGGCAGGTGCCATTACAGCTATCATTGTTTCTTATCTGTTTTTTAAATAAAGGCACATTGAAATTCGTTGTTTTGAACCAAAGCCTCATTTGTCAACAAAACATTGAAACAGCTCATCCAAAAGGGTGAGTTCATTATTATCCACTTTTAATTTTAATTTTATGATGAGAAAAAAGAAAAAAATGAACGTTTTGCCTTGTTTTCGTCGTTGGACACGAAAACCGTATGCCGTTTTTAACAGCTTGCACACACCAATAAAAATCGGTGTGTTAGGAGTCGCCATGCTCTCAGCCGTTCCACTGACAGGAATCTCGCAAGAAAAAGACCTCAACAGCAGCAATCAATCAATCCAACTCAAAGAAGTAGAAGTGAACAGTGATTTACCACCCGCACCACAACAAATGATCAAAGTGGTAGCCATCATCACCCGTCAAGAAATTGCTCATGCGGCTGTCGAAAATCTTCAAGGGTTGTTACGTTATGTACAAGGCATCGACTTACGAACACGCGGTGCTGAAAATGTGCAGGCTGACATCAGTCTTCGCGGTGGCACATTCGATCAAACCGCTATTCTTCTCAACGGAGTAAACCTCACCGATCCGCAAACAGGACATTTTGATTTAGACATTCCTCTCGACATCCACCTGATCGATCACATTGAAATACTTTACGGGCCCGATGCATGGACAGCCGGTTCCATCGCCTTCAGCGGTGCCATCAATATTGTCACTCGACAACTCTTCCATAGCGCACTTCATGCCCAATTATCATCCGGAGCTTACAACTACCAACAAGCCGATGGTTACGGATTCCTTAATGAGGGGAATTGGCGGGTCGCTGCCGGAGTCAATCACACCCAAAGCACCGGCTTTATGTCAAACACTGACTTTCACATCAACAATGCCTACACGAACATCCGTTTAATCACCCACCATTCAGGGCAATGGATGATGCAATGGGGCATGCAAAGCAAAAATTTCGGAGCCGACAGTTTTTATTCTCCCAGTTTCCCCAATCAATACGAACAGACACGCACCCTGTTAGCATCGCTCGAATACAAACAACGTTGGGGTTCGTGGTTTTTCACTGTCAATGGTTTTTATCGACGCCATCATGACATGTTTACCCTATTTCGGGATCAAACCTCAGCGCCATCATGGTTTGCAGGTCCAAACTATCATTTAACAGACATCTTTGGTTCATTTGTTCAAATCGCCCATACGTGGATTGCAGGAACCACTTCGTTGGCAGCCGATTTCCGTTCCGAACATATTTTCAGCAATGCATTAGGAATTCAATTACCCGAACCGGTTTATGATCCTTATTCCGGACAAAAAGTCTTCACGAAAGGAGCTTTGCGCCAATATGGTTCTTTTTCGCTCAAACAGGTGAAGAATATCCGTCAATGGACTCTCGGAGCCGGCATCCTTGGCAGCGGCAACAACAATTTCGGCTTTCATCTTTACGCCGGAGGAAATATAGATTATGCTTTTAATGAACATCTTACCGGTGGTTTCTGGCTTCACAATTCGTATCGTTTACCGACGTTTACCGATCTCTATTATAAAAGTCCTACGCAAGTTGGCAATCCTCAATTGAAACCGGAAGAAGCATTCAACACTGATGTTCATCTGGTGTGGACTCCTGAAGCATGGACAGTTCGGGCTGCTTTTTTTCAACGTGACGGACGACGCATTATCGATTGGGTTCGACTTCCGGGCAATAGCGTCTGGCATAGCCAAAATTTAACTCATGTCAATTCCGACGGCATTGAGCTGGCTGTCGATTATCGAGCTCCATGGCATTGGTTGCAGAAAATTCATGTTGATTACACTTATTTGAATGTAACAAAAAACAGTCAAGATTATATATCGCTCTACGCCACGGATTACCTTCGCAATGAGCTGCGCTTACGAATCGAAGAACCTATCTGGTCGGCATTATCAGCCTCATGGCAATGGACTTACAGCGATCGAGCAGGAAGTTACCTCAATATAAAAACAAATAGCGAAACAACTTTTTCTCCCTATTGGCTATGTGATTTGAAATTGATGTGGAACAAACCAAATTATCAGGTTTTTGCCGAAGCGGATAATCTCCTCAACACCACTTATTTTGATTTCGGAAATGTACCTCAACCCGGACGCTGGATCAAAGTGGGACTCGCCGTGAAAATATAATGCCTTGATAAACCGAAAAGACCACTAAAACTAAAAAAGCCCTTCATACTCTAAGGGCTTTTTTTTACCTTTGTAGGAAACATCGAAATGCTCAAGCAATTGATTGAACATGAAACGAGGTTACGAGTTCAACGAGATAAAAAACTCCCTTCGGTTGCTAATAACCGAGATCCGTAAAACCATATTGTAAAAAACAATAGCATCAACGCATAACATGAAAGGATTCAACACTTGGTGGTTTTTTTCATTGCTGGCTGCTTTATTTGCAGCATTAACAGCCATCATGGCCAAAATAGGAATTCGAGGCATTTCGTCCGACTTGGCCACTGCCATCCGCACCATTTTTATTTTAGTCATTGCTTGGGGCATCGTGTTTGCTCGCAATGAAGCCCAAACCATCACGATATTAAACAAAACGAATTGGATTTTTTTAGGACTTTCCGGCATCGCCACAGGATTATCCTGGATCTTTTATTTCAAAGCATTGCAATTGGGCAAAGTATCGCAGGTAGCGCCTGTTGACAAAATGAGCGTGGCGCTTGCTATTCTTTTATCGGCTATCTTCCTCAAAGAGGTCATTACCTGGAAAATAGCTCTTGGTGCTTCCCTGATCATCGGAGGCACATTGGTTCTTATCTTGTAACATTTATCATCTTATTCATCTTGTCATTATGGCTCTCAGTTCCATTATCCCTTTTTTGCAAGAGTTAAAAGTAAACAATCAACGAGAATGGTTTGCTCTTAGAAAAAATGAAGTCACTGCATTACAACGTGAATTCTCCTCGTTTATCCAACAGGTCATTGACGGAATAGCATTATTTGATGCTGAATTAAAAGGGGTGAATGCCAAAGATTGTGTATTTCGGCTTTACCGTGACATTCGTTTCTCTCCCGACAAAACTCCCTATAAAACACATTTTGCCGCCTACATGGCTGCCGGAGGACGAAAAAGCCCTCGCGCCGGTTATTATCTTCACATTGAACCAAACGGATGCTTTATCAGCGGCGGAATCTATTGTCCTGAAAAAGAGATCTTGAAAGCATTACGCAAGTCGATCAACGAAAACTTCGACGAATGGGAAGACCTGGTTCAAAAAACAGAAGTCTATTTCCCTGATCGTTACGGTGAAAAAGATAAACTGAAAAAAGTTCCGGCCGGTTTTTCGCCTGATGCCGAAGCCGCTGACTGGCTCAAATACAAACATTATATTTTTAGCCGTTCGTTGGACGACCATTTTTACACACAAGACAACATCGTACCAACGATTGTCTCTTGGTTTCAATATGCTGTTGAACTCAACAAATTTATCAATTTCTCCATCGATGAAATACTTCATTCTCAAGATACTTTTTGAATGATATCACGATGTTTTGACATTTCGTCGGCAGAGCACACACAACCCGTCATGAAACCAACAGACAACTCATTGCAAACTGTCAACAAAGATGAACCTCTCGAAAAAAAATGTCATAATTAACCTCCATCATGTTGCATTAATAAATTGAAACGTTTATATTTGTAACACCAAAAACAAATCTAACAAATTGATTCTTCAACCTTATGATTGTCGCCGATTTCAAAGATGCCGCCTTTTATGAAAAGATGCATCCACTCTTCAAACAAGCTTTTGATTACATCAGGCAGCATGATGTAGCACACCTTCCGACAGGAAAAATAGAATTAGACGGAACGAAATTATGGCTGACCATTGCCGAAATTGAAGGAAAAAAACGTGATAATGCCTTGATTGAAACGCATCAACAATACATTGACATTCAAATGCCGCTTCATGGAATTGAAACCATCGGATGGAGAGCTGATGTGACGTGTAACTCCATGGCAAAAGCTTATGATGCTGACAAAGACATTGCTTTTTTTGAAGATCAACCAACCACTTTTATCACGTTGCATCCCGGAGAATTTGCCATCTTTTTCCCTCACGACGGTCACGCACCGGGCATCTCTTCCGAATCAATAAAAAAAATCATCATCAAAGTAAAAGCAGCGCTTTGATAACATGCGATCGCCGCTCAATCAGATAAACTCACAAGCAAACCATTTCAATATGCCATCACTCACCATCCTACAGCAAGATCCTTGGTTGCAACCGTTTGCCCACGCCATCGAAGGAAGACATCAACATGCCATCGACAAAGAAAAAGAGCTCACCGGTAACCAAATGAGCTTGGCTGATTTTGCCACAGGATATCTTTATTTTGGATTGCATAAAACAGCCTCTCATTGGGTGTTTCGTGAATGGGCTCCCCATGCCACTTCCATCGGTTTGATAGGCGACTTTAATGGATGGACTGAAAACGCTGATTTTCAATTACATCCTCTCAATCATGGCGTTTGGGAAATTACCTTGCCTCATCACATGTTGCATCACGGACAACTGTATAAACTAATGATGCATTGGCACGACGGCATGGGAGAACGTGTTCCGGCATGGACCCGAAGAGTGATTCAGGATGAACAAACCAAGATATTCAGTGCTCAAGTGTGGGATCCGGAACAACCTTACGAATTCAAAATCAAGAATTTCAAACCATCCACCGATCCATTGCTCATTTACGAATGTCACATCGGAATGTCGGGCGAATCGGAGAGCATTGCATCGTACCGTGATTTTCAAGAAAACGTTCTTCCCCGCGTTGCCGAATTAGGATATAACTGCATTCAAATCATGGCCATTCAAGAACATCCCTATTATGGATCGTTTGGCTATCATGTATCCAACTTCTTTGCAGCCTCTTCACGGTTTGGAACACCTGAAGAATTGAAAAACTTGATTGACGCAGCTCATTCGTTAGGAATCGCTGTCATCATGGATATTGTTCATTCCCATGCAGTAAAAAATGAAGTAGAAGGCTTAGGTCGCTTTGATGGCACTCCCGATCTTTATTTTTATTCCGGAAGCCGAAGAGAACATCCCGCATGGGATTCTTTATGTTTTGATTACGGAAAAAATGAAGTCCTTCATTTCCTGCTCTCTAATTGCAAATTCTGGTTAGATGAATATCATTTTGACGGATTTCGCTTTGACGGTGTCACATCCATGCTCTACTATAGTCACGGATTAGGTGAATCATTCACGTCATACAACGATTATTACAACGGGTATCAGGACGACAATGCCATTTGCTACCTGACATTGGCTAACAAAGTGATTCATCAGGTCAATCCCAATGCCATCACCATTGCCGAAGAAATGAGCGGGTTGCCCGAATTGGCTACTTCGTTCGAAAACGGAGGCATCGGGTTTGATTATCGAATGGCGATGGGAATTCCCGATTACTGGATCAAACTGATCAAAGAAAAAAAAGATGAAGAATGGGCTCCGGGATCCATTTTTTATGAATTGACCAATCGTCGCATCAATGAAAAAACTGTCAGCTATGCCGAGAGTCACGACCAAGCGTTGGTAGGCGACAAAACGATCATTTTCAGGCTGATCGATGCCGATATGTATTGGCACATGCAGCTTGGAAACACCACTTTAGCAGTGAATCGCGGCGTAGCATTGCACAAAATGATTCGCCTCATCACGGCAACCACGATGAACGGCGCCTATCTGACTTTTATGGGAAATGAATTTGGGCATCCGGAATGGATCGATTTTCCGAGGGCAGGCAATGGTTGGTCTTTCAAATATGCTCGCCGCCAATGGAGTTTATTGGAAAATGATCAACTGCTTTATCATTGCTTGAACGAATTTGACAAAAGGATGATTCACCTGATCAATCAATGCCCTCAGTTCAATTTATGGCCTATCACCTTGCTTTGGGATAAAACCGACGATCAAGTCCTGGCGTATCAACGAAATGATCTTGTTTTTATTTTCAATTTCAACCCGATACGTTCATTTACGGATTACGGTATCCTGACAACAAAAGGATCTTACAAAACAGTGCTTAATACCGATGCAGTCACCTTTGGCGGATTTGGATTGATTGACGAAACCATTGAACATTTTACCCATTTTGATCCGCTTTATAAAGATCAAAACAAAGAATGGCTGAAGGTGTATCTGCCTTCACGAACAGCCATCGTACTTAAGCGTCAATCGTGATTAGCCGTTAACGACGCATCATTTTGTATAGAAATCAATCATTTTTTGAATCGCTTCCTGACATGCGGGACAAAAAGTATTGCCATCGAAGGTTTTCATCAAACAATCCTGACTGGAACGATACATTCCTTTCGGTTCATACCCCGCGCCTTCAAATGCGCCAACAGTATGAAGATACTCTTTGACAGCGGGCGTGGGAATCGGTGTCCCCTTTTTAACCAAATGTTTCCATTTTCTGCCAAAATCTTTCAATGTTGTAACATTCGGCTCCCAGGGTTCAATCTTCAAATTATAAAAAGCGCCATAGGTGGTGGTGTCGTTGTAATATTCGTCGGCTAATCCCGCAAATCCATGTCCAAATTCATGAATCAAGATCTTAGCCGATTGTTTGTTGCTATTGACAGCCACACAATAATCATTGTAAATCGCTCCTCCTCCGTATTTCGGACTGTTCACCAAAATATAAATCTGATCGTAAGGAGCGTTTGCCGCTAAATCACGAACACTTTTATTGTCCGTCGTCATGAGATAACGTTCGCTATCAAAAGTATAATAACTGGCATTCAGAATGGTGTTTTTCCAAATGCCATCGGGAGGAATGTCTGCGCCCGATTGCTCAGATGGAGCCAAGATGGCTCTAAAATTGAACTGATCTTGATTGTTCGAATAAGGAGCAACAGTAAAAAAATCCTTGACAAATTGCTGACAATCGTTGATAAACTCACCCATCTGTGCAGAGGTATAACCTTCCGGCAAAATCACCACATCTACTTTTTGAGCAGGATCACCCTTCACCTGTACATCAAACGAAGGATAAACCAGCCGATGATCATGCCTGATCAACGAACGCCCGGTGTCCACTTCACAAGAGAATTTTTTATGAAAAACCCCGTTCCAATCACGACTGTAGAGTTCTATTCGCACCTTTTCTTTCGGGAAAGGCATCACCACCGTTTCCGAGAATGTCCGATTTTCTTTTTTTTCTTCGGGCGTTGTCTGCCATTCTCTGAAGAGAGTAGAATAACCTCTCGAATAGAGCAAAGAATCATTCTTGACATTGACCATCTTGACATAATAGTCGCCATAATTCATGGTGTCCACAAGATTCACATGTGAACCGCCCCAATAAGGTTCTTTAATCAGCTCATCCAACGTGTAAACCTCATTGGTATCGTTGCCGCTGTGATAGTAATCCAACCGCAGCGTTTTGTTCTCAAAATAGCAATTAAATTGTGCCTGCACGCTCAACGTTGCAAAACACAAAACGAAAAAAAGAAAATGCTTCATAGAATTCTTTTTATTATTCAGCAAAATCACATCCATCACATCACCTCAAAACGGAAGTCAGTTAGATCAAAGTTCAAAGGACATGAACCAATAAACAAAAAACGTTAAAAATAAATATTTCAGCATCGGATCTGTTTGAATATTTCTTCTGCAATGCGTTGAGCAGAATGATGTTGCGCCATTGCCGAACAATTTTTTGACAGACGATTACGTCGATCGCTATCGTTCAATAAATGGAGTGCTTCATCGACCAGTTTTTGCGAAGCTTCATCATCGCGAATCATGATCGCAGCCTCTTTGTTGACTAATGCCATCGCGTTATGCGTCTGATGATCTTCGGCTACATTGGGCGACGGCACCAAAATGGAAGCTTTACCTAACAAGCAGAGCTCTGAAATGGAACTTGCGCCCGCTCTTGAAATCACAACATCGGCGACAGCATAAGCATAATCCATACGCGAAACAAAATCAGTAATGATCATATCGGAAGAAATCTTTCCTTCGGTCGCTGCTTTAATCTGTTCAAAATAATACTTTCCTGTCTGCCAAATGAGCTGTACGCCTGCTTCCCGAATTTTATCCAATTGATTTAAAATGCTTTGGTTGATGGTTCGGGCACCCAAACTTCCGCCAATAACCAACAATGTTTTTTTTGACGCATCCAAGTGAAAATATTGATATGCTTCCTCTTTTTTAGTCGGATCCAATTGCAAGTTTTGCCGAATTGGATTTCCCGTCAACACAATCTTATCTTTTGGGAAAAACCGTTCCATGCCTTCGTAAGCAACACAGCAACAAGCAGCTTTCGCCGCCAGCAATTTGTTCGTAACACCAGCATAGGAATTCTGTTCTTGAATAATCGTCGGAATTCCCATTTTTGATGCCACTTTCAATGTAGGACCACTGGCATAACCACCCACACCAATGACCGCATCAGGACGAAATTGCCGAATAACGTGCTGGGCTTTTCGCATTGATTTCCACAAAAGAAACAACGTACTGATGTTTCGTACCATGTTTTTCCGATCAAAACCTTGTATCGGTAAACCAATGATTTGATATCCGGCAGCAGGCACTTTTTCCATTTCCATGCGGCCTTCCGCTCCAATAAAGAGGATTTCACATGATGGATCTTTTTCTTTCAAAGCGTTAGCTATCGCAATAGCAGGAAAAATATGACCGCCTGTGCCTCCTCCGCTAATAATGAATCGATGTCTTGTTTTCAATTCGGCTTAGTTTTATATCGAAAAATTTCATGCTCTTCAAAACAGCATCTTCCTTTCAATGGATTTTTTTTTGTGAAACGAGCCATAAAATAGCTTATGATCAAGAGAATGTTTATTAGGCGAGTTCTATACGTCTTTTGAAACATAACCCAAAATTCAACACAAAAGTACAAAAACTCCCGCATTGAGGCAATAAAAGATTCGTTGTAAATACACTCATTTCAGGGAAAAACAGCTTGTGAAATAACCCGTTGCAAGCAGGACTCATCCAACTAACAGTTCTTCCTATTCAAACAAATCGACACCAAACAAGGCGAAATCGTACTTAACGGGGTCGACCGAGTCAAACTGCCGCAAACGAGCAGTGACCTCCTCCACAGCTCGCCAGTCATTTTGTTTACGCTGCAATAAACCAACCATTCTGGCTGCCTTACCGGAATGAATGTCCAAAGGCAACATTAAAGCGCTCATGGGAATGCGTTGCCAAAGTCCAAAGTCAACTCCTTGTGCGTCGTTGCGTATCATCCAACGAAGAAAAAGATTAAGCCTTTTCGCTCCGGAATAGCGTTGAATGTCGGCAATATGTTTTCTGACATGATTTGAATGAGGTATAGCCAAAAACCGCTGTCTGAAATACTGAAGAGCACCTGCAATAGTATTTTCCCGTTCATATCCATTTGTAAAAACCGCTTCTAACCCATTTTCGTGGGTATAAATGTGACGCAATGAAGCCATGAAAAACTGACAATCTTCACCGTTAAAAGTTCGATGCGAAAACTTCAACAATGTTTTGATGTCACTTTCTCCGGCATTCATAACATAACGATAAGGATCATTCTCCATAAACGCCATCAGTCGTTGGGCGTTTTGAATAATCATTTTTCGGTTGCCCCAAGCAATGGTTGAAGTCAGAAAAGAAGCAATTTCGATGTCTTCTTTTTGCTGAAACCGATGCGGAATCTGAATGGGATCTTGTTCAATGAACTCAGGCCGATTGTATTGTTCCACTCTTTCGTCAAGAAAGTCTTTTAGATGATGCGGATCATTGAATATCATCATTTTAAATCGCAAAATTGAAATCGAATTACCAATGCATTAACGTTTTGAGAAACATTGACAATTCATCGGCCATCTGTTGATGCTGTGACAATGTGGGATGAGCATTGCAACCACTGTCATAACGCTTTTTGAAAAAATAAAAGGCCACCTTCTTATCTCCCTGTTCATGTAGCTGTGCAATCACTTGTTTAATGCTCTTTTTCAAAAACACCGATAACGTTGAATCAGCCATCGGACTGGACAATAACACCATTTGTGCATGAGGATAAACAGTCCGCAGCGATTTCACAAATTGGACGTATGCCTGACAAAACGAACGTTCATTTTGAATTCCATCATTTTGACCCAAACAGATGGTAACCACATTGGGTTGATAATTGGCAAAGTTCCACGGAAGCGAATCATTCATCATGTCAATCTTGTCAAAAATTTGAGGCATTGTGAAAGGAATATGACAACAACTGTGCATCAATCCGATCCCTGAATAGGCTGTCAAATGATATTGAGCGTCAAGCGCTCTTGCCGTTAGCGGTCCGTAACTCAGGTAGGCATTGTGTTGAGCATACCAAGTTCCTTTGCCACAAGGTACAGCGGTAGTATCGCTACCCGTTCCGCAAGTAATCGAATTCCCGATAAATTCAATTTTTCGCGTTGGCAACGTAGGCGGCAAAAGCAATTGATGGCATGAAACTCCATCAAATTGCAAATATCCAATGTTCGATTCGGTTGTTTTACAGAGAATTACCGTATGAATAGAGCCTTTCAGATTTGTACCGACCGAAATGGCATTTTGTGCTTTGGTCAGCGGCAGTCGCACGTAATTGCCGTCAACAATGATCTGAATGATGTTGAAAGAATGACCGTATAAATGCTGGTCAGTCAAATGAAGGATGCACGAATCGCCTTGAAAACGAAAAATAATCTGTGCCCCCGGAACCCAAAACTTCGGATGGTTTGGATTTGAAAAATCACCTCTTCCCATGTAGGCAAAGTCAGGATTCGATGCGGGATAAAAAGTCATTGACTCCGAAGCAAAAAGCTTTCCCGACAAGGCAAAGAGCACCAATAAAATTGATAAATACTTCATGGACTGCGTTGTTGGATTGTTCAAAAAAAACGCCGTATGATCACTATTCTATTTTTGATGACAACAAAGATAAGTAACTTTCTCCAAACGAAGAATTTGAACAAACGCTTTCAGGGAAAATGAATGCTGTGAAAAAAGGAATTTTTTTCGCATAACGCTGCTCCCCACGAAGAAGTGATAAAATAAAAACAGCCGACAAATTTGAAACTCAAATTTCTCAGCTGTTATTATTTAGAGAAAACCATTTACTTATGAACCAGTTCCTCAATCTTGGCAAAATACATGGCAAACGAACGATACAGGAAGTGTGTCCATTTCCCGAAAGGAACAATGATTAATGCCCATTGTGCTAAAATCATTAAATGGAATAAATACATCCAACTGTTCGATTCAATGATGTTTAAATCGATAAACAAGCGAACAAAGAAAGCCGTCAAGCCCATAAAAAACAACCATATAACAAAAAACCAATCAGATGGTTGCGAATGTTTATTCAGCTCTTTGTTCTTTTTAATACGACTAACCACAAAATCGAACGTAACCACAAAAATCACGATGCTTTCGGTGTATCCTAAGATGTTGATAAATAAGTTATGTGTTTCAAACCAATTCAGAAAAACAGTGGTGAACAACAAACTTAAATACCCTAACACCAGAATAAAATGTTCTAACCAACGAAAACGATTATCATCACAGTCCAACGATCGTTTTTGAGTAAACATATGCACAATAAGATCAGAGATAGCGGTATAATAAGCTTTTACGGGCGCCTTGATATTTCGCTTGATAATGGTAAAATACCACATCCGAATAATGTTCGGCAATAAAATAACCGTAAAAACTCCCAAAATAGCAAACATCTCAAAATAATGACCATAGTGCATGATGCGCTTAATGTCGAAATGTAAACGTGCTGCAAAACCAAGTTCAGCAACAAGAATTAAGATAAATCCCAACACAGTGAGAGGCCATGACTTGTAAAATAAGCCCGACAATCCTGTCCAGTCATACTTTGCTGTCAACCAACGACGCAATGACATCATCAACTCTCCCGGGGCAGCTTCCTGCGGACAATTTTCGGTACATTGGCCACAATAATAACAAAGCCACGGTTTTAAGGACGATTTCAAGTCGTCTTCAAGTCCCAGCACACTGTAGCGAACCATTTCACGAGGGAAAGAGTTATCTTCAGTTGATAAATTGCATACGGAAGTACAAGTGCCACAATTGTAACATGCATTAAAATCAAATGCTCCGTATTTTTTTAATTCTTTTGTAAGATCCGGTTGTATCAATGCCATGACTTATTTCTTTTTCAGTTCATAAAAATAATATTCATCCATATCATCTAACCCGTTGACATCGACATCTCCAAATTTAAAAAGAGTCATCATGTAAAATGTCGTATCGGGCAACGACAGTTGAATTTCTGCAGCTACCTGAGGAATGGTTTTCGGTCCTTCTTTCAGGGCTTCCATAATTGCCTTGCGGTTTCGGCTGAATATTTTTCGATTTTCGAGTACTTCAGGAGAAACTTTGCGCTCTTGCTTAATGATATCTATTGTTTTTTCTTTCTTTTCCATTGCATGGTAATTTTATTGTTCGGCTAATGCATCAATCATCGATCCGATTTGTGCGTTGGTATATCCTGCCAAATCAATGGCGTCTGTCGGACAAACCGGCGTACACATGCCACATCCTTTACAGTTTGCTTCAATGACTTTGGCCACCTTTTTGTCTTCATAATCCACTTGTGCAATGGCATCAAAGGGACATGCCTCGGCACATTTACCGCACCACGTACAAGCAGCAGGATTCACCATGGCCAATGTCGGCTCAAGCGCCATTTCACCTTTGGTTAACACCGAATTCACTTTTGCTGCGGCTGCCATGGACGAGTTCAGCGTCTCCAGAATGTTTTTCGGAGCCTGACATGTACCTGCTATCATTACCCCGTCAATCACCGTTTCAACCGGTTTGAGCTTCATGTGAATCTCATTGAAGAAATGATCACGCCCTTCGGGAATTTTCAGCAAATGACCTAATGCAACATTCTCGCGCGGTACCATGCCGGTAACCAATACAACAAGATCAGCGTCTGTTTCAATGGTCTTCCCTTGAGTCAAAATGTCTTTCACTTTGACATAGGTTTTGTTATGCCTGCGTTCTACTTGAGGAATGCTGTCAAGCGTAAATTGCAAAAACACATCTCCTTGTTGTGAAGCCTGATTGTAAATCAATTCAGCCTTCCCGTAAGTTCTGATACCACGATTGAAATGATAATTCAGAATGTCTTTGTATTTGTTTTTGACCGTCACACCCGTGTGGGTAGCTGATGTACAGCAATAACGCGAGCAATATTTGTTTTTCCCTTCATCCTCATCCTGGCGACTTCCGACGCAATAGATGTAAGCAATTTTCTTCACCTTCTTTCCTTTGAAGGTCAATTCTTTGTCGTTCAATTCAATCAAACGCTTAAATTGCGGCAAAGTAATCACGTTGTCAATATCACCGTAACCATATTCCCCTTTGGCGGGTTCGTAAGGATCAAAACCGGTATTAGCAACAAAACCTCCAATGTGCAATGTCAGAACTTCTTCATTGGTAACCGATGGTTTGAAAGCCGGATTGATCTTGGCACAAGCTCCACATTGGTTACACAAATCATGATCAATGGCGGGTAATTGTGGAAATTGGCCTTTTTGAGGCAACACAATGGCTTTCCGTTCAGTTAGTCCAAAATTAAACTCATCGCCGGTTGAAACCGGACAAGCTTTGACCGCTTTTTCAACTTCTTGGTCGGAAACCTGACCTTCCACACCACGAGAACGAATTTTAATTTTAATATCAAAATTACCTACACTTCCGCTCTTGTCAATCAGCTCAGCACCAGTGAAAAGCTTGATATTGCTTCGTTTCTGAATTTCTTTGTACAATCCTGCAGTCAACACATCGCCTTGGTCATCATTCGGAGCCACTTTTCCCCATTGAGCGGTTCGTCCGCCAACAAAAAATGATTTTTCAATCAAATAGACTTCCGTTCCCATATCGGCTAAGCCAAGTGCAGTCCTCATGCCCCCGATTCCGGCCCCAATCACAGCCACAGCATTGGTGGTTGCAATTTTCATCGAAGTCAGTGCTTCCGATTCTTTTGCCCGAGCTATACCCGCTTTGACCAATTGAATGGCTTTTTCGGTAGCACCGGCAGGATTGTCGGAGTGAGCCCACGAATCTTGTTCTCGAATGTTCACCTGAACATAATTGTAAGGATTCAAACCGGCTCTATTGGCCACACCGCGAAAAGTATTTAAGTGAAGCTTGGGAGAACATGATGCAACCACCATGGCATCCAATCCTTGTGTTTTGATGTCTTCTTCCATCATTTTCTGTGAAGAATCGGCACAAGCAAACAGGGTGTTTTTGACTAAAAAAACATCCGCTTCATCTTTTACGGCTTCTTTTACCTTTTCAATATCTACATAATCAGATATGTTGCCTCCGCAATGGCAGACATAAACTCCTATCTTTTTCTTCATGACAATCGTTTTAAATAGCTTGAGGTTTCGGTTGCAGCTGCACCTGCTGACATGATGGTATCAGGAATATCCATAGGGCCTGTGGCAGTTCCTGCTACAAATACGCCTTCGATAGATGTTTGAGCAGGACTTTGAAGCATGTTCGGCTGTTGAACATAGTTGATCGGGTCTAACTCTAATTTTTCATCTTTGAATACTTTGGCAATGGCAGGATTGGATAATATTCCGACCGAAAGCACCACTAAATCATGTTCTCTTTCAGTCACTTTGCCGGTCACAACATCCTCAAAACGCAGGATAAGGTTCCCATTTTCTTTTTCGGTAATTTTCCCGATTTTCCCTTTCACATAATTTGCCCCCATGTCTTTGGCCTGGAGATAAAACTCGTTATAGCCTTTCCCAAAAGCACGAATATTGATATAATAGAGCGTAATGTCGGCCATTGGCAATGCTCCCATTAACAATTGTGCCTGCTTCGTGGAATACATACAGCACACTTGAGAACAAATCGGATTCCCCACGGTATGATCTCGCGATCCGGTACAAAATACGTAAGCAATCTTATCGGGAATTTTTCCGTCAGAAGGACGTAAAACGTTATTATAAGGACGAGTAGGCGCTAATTCACGTTCCATTTGCATGGAAGTAATTACGTTTTTATAACGGCCATAACCATATCGTTCAATGGAGATTGGATCAAACAATCGAAATCCTGTTGCAATGATTACTGACTTAGCGGTAATATCCAATTTTTGCTCTTTTTGTGTAAAATCAATGCAATTGGAAGGACAAGCTTTTTCGCAAGCTCCGCAAAGCATGCAATTTTCGATGTCAATCAATGCAATACGCGGATTGGCAATGTTAAAAGGAATATAAACCGCTTTGCGTGCAGTTAAGTTAAATTGAAATTGGTCTTTGGTAATGACAGGACATACATTTTCACACTCCTGACATCCGGTACAATCTTTTTCAACAACATAACGCGGCTTCTTGGTGAGTTGCACCGAAAAATGGCGGTCTGCATTGCGTTTGATCGTTTCAACTTCCGTCAACGTGTGAATTGTAATGTTGGGATGTCTTGCTGTTTCCGAAACTTTTGGTGTGGTAATACAGGCTGCGCAATCGAGTGTTGGAAATACTTTACTGAGCAAAATCATCTTTCCACCGATCGAAGGTTCTTTTTCGACCAGCAAAACTTTGTAGCCCATATCTCCCAATTTTAAAGCGGATTCAGCTCCTGCAATGCCGGCTCCAATGATCATCACGTCATAACGGGTTTCGTCGAGGCAAACTGCCGGAGCATGTTGGTTTTCACTCATAATTAATTGTCATTTTTAGCAAGTTCCTTCATGAAATTATTTATACTCGCAACAAAGGGATCGGCACACACTGAACAGATGGCAGCCATTTTGAGTTTGGAAGGTTTCAACCCTTTGGCTTTCATCATTTCTTGCGTCTTTGCTACGATTGCCGATGTTTTATCAACACAGGTTTCTCCGTATGGACAGTCTGTTCCATCTGCAGCAATAAAAACACCATCGAATCCCTTTTCGTACGCATGCATGATCCATCGCGGTTTGATGCCGCTTGAACATGGAACGCTGATGGTATAAACGGTGTTTGGATAGTGTTTTTTCAACAATCCCGCGAGATCAATCGCGGGATCTGAAATTTTTTCGGTTGAGAAAACCAAGATCTTTGGTTTAGCGCTCATAGATTATTTCTTTAAAAATAAACGGTACATGCCATCTTCGTCGATCGACCCAAGGTATTCATAGCCTTGTTTTTTCGACCATTTTGAAAGATCGCTTTTTGTTCCTTCATCGGCTGATAATACTTCCATAATTTGACCTGGCTGAATGTCGCCAATAGCTTTTTTTGCAGCCAAAAGCGGACCGGGACAAGCTGTTCCGCGTGCATCGACTAATTTGTCACTTTTCAAGCTTTTTAATTCTTCTACAGTCATTGTTTTATCTCCTTTTTGATTAAATAAATAATTGAATTTTACTTTCTTCGGCATCGGACAAGTAGGTGCCGACACCTACATACGATAAGTTCGGATAATCTATCATTTCATCTTTTTTGAAACCCATCAAATCCATGCTCATTTGACATATGGCGATCTCAACACCCAATTCTCCGGCAGTTTCAATCAATGATTCCAACGACGAAATCCCTTTCTTTTTCATGATCGATTTAAGCATGGTGGTGCCCATACCGCCCATGTTTAATTTCGAGAGTTTCGTTTCTGTACTTCCTTTTGGCAGCATTTTTGACAACATGGCCGACATGAAATCTTTCCCTTTGCCGACTTTCTTTTTGTCTCGCAACACAGGAGTTGCCCAAAAGGTAAAAAACATTTTAACTTCCATATCCATTGCTCTGGCTCCTGTTGCTACAATAAAAGCAGCTAAAACCTTATCCAAATCACCCGAGAATACGATCATGGATAATTGATCTTTGGGTTGTTTTTCTTGTAACTCTTTGAGTTGTGCCTCAAGTTGATTAACTTTAGCTTCTAAATCGTTTGCCATACGTGTGGTGTTTATGTGTTGATAATGAGCGTTGTGTGTTTTTAAAAGAACCGACTTTTAAGCATAGATCGTGCATAAAATATCGTAACAATTTCGTCACAAATGTATGCTGAAATATTTATTTAATAAAAGAATAATTGTGAGATTTTATAACGATATTTGTGATATTTATCACACTTTTCGATGCGTATTCATTCATAGCAGTCTATTTGTATTTAAAAATGCAAAAAATTTTGTGCCAACAATGCATCTTGCAATCTGATATCGCTTCTAAATTGATTCAAAGTCAGTTAGACGAATTGGCAGATCACTGCTCTCAGGTTTCATTCAAATCGGGCGAAATCATTTTCAAAGAAAATGCCATTTCGACCAATGTGGTCTATTTGAAAAGCGGATTAGTCAAAATCCACACGGATAACTTTTCGAAAGATCGCATTTTGAGATTGACAAAAGCACCCTCTTATTTGTGTTTACCTGGCGTATTGGGGACTTCAATCAATCGATTTTCTGCCACTGCCATTGAACCAACCATTGCCTGTTTTATTGATATTCATGTATTTAAAAAGTTTATTTTGGAAAATGGCGATTTCGCCTATCAAATTATTTTGGAATTGAGTCAAAATGAAATGAAAAGTTTCCAGGTTTCGCTCAATTTAGCTCAAAAACAGGCGAATGGAAGAGTTGCCGATGCACTGCTTTATTTTGCCCATGAGATTTATGACTCCAATGTGTTCATCTTGCCATTTTCCAGACAAGAATTGGGTGACTGGATGGGTATTTCGAGAGAAAGCGTCAGTCGTATTCTGGGAGAATTCCATTCAGCCAACATCATTTATCAAAACGGGAAAGAGATTACGATCCTCAATGAAGAGCTACTTTTGCAAATCAGTCAAAAAGGCTGAAATCGGCCTTACTGTCAACATTAAAGAAGGGAGAACCCACGCAATGGTTTCTCCCTTCCGGCTCATATCTATAAACACAACTTCCGAATGAAAATTATTTTCTAACTTTATATTTCAGGCTTCCATTAGGACAAGCCGCCACACACTGCAAACATTTAGAACAGGTGTAACTGTTGCCCGGATTGATCTTATCAGACTTGTACAAACTATATTTTATCGGCTCCATGGCAACAATATAACACTTCTTATCACAAAGGCCACAGTTTTTGCAACTCTCTTTTTTCAAATGAATATGAAACAACGAAAATCGATTGAGCCAGCCCGAAATCCAAGCAATGGGACATCCAATTTTATGATATTGATACATCTGTTGAACCTTCGAGTCGGGATTTAAGCTCATGAGCAATTCCATAATCAATCCCATCGGACACATCCATCGACAAAATACTTTGCCGAAAATGAGCCCTAACAACACACCGACTCCCAACACATACCATAACGAGATATGAAAAGTAGAAACGGCAAGATAAACAGCAATTCCTAAAACAATAAGAATATAAAAACGTTTATCGATGAGTGTTTTAGCTACTTTATTCATGTCTATGATTCATTTTCATTCAATTCGTATGGGACGACCCTGAAAATCATTTTTATGATGATCAATGGCAGTTGACTTTTTGCCTGAATTGCATTGAGTTAATCAAAAAACAGGCTCAAAAGCCATTCAACATATAAAATCAAAGCCTTGTGATCTATTTAATTTTATTAATTTCCTTCAACACAAAGTCTTTCGGTTTAACTCCAACGATGCGAGTCACTTCTTTTCCGTCCTTAAACAAAATCATGGTCGGGATGCTCCGTACTTTGTACTTGGATGCAGTAGCCTGATTCTGTTCAACGTTCAATTTAGCAATGGTGACCCCGGCCGAAACCTGTTCAGCCACTTCGTTCAGAATGGGCGCCATCATTTTACAAGGCATACACCATGAAGCCCAAAAATCAACCAGAACAATACCGTTCTTGGTCTGTTGTGCAAACGTTTTGTCGGACAAAATTTTAATTTTTTCACTTGTCGGCACTTCGGGTGCATTACGCATTTTTTGAGTTTTATAAAACCCGTAACCGAAAACTAAAATCAACAAGCCGACTAAAACAAGAAAAAAGATGGTCATAAAATAAAGAATTTGACCTAATGGTCGATTTGATTATCGATGGCGATGAATATAATTAGAAGCAGCTAAAGCAGCAACAGTGCCTTCGCCTACGGCAGTGGTTACTTGCCGATAACGTTTTGCAATGCAATCACCGGCAGCAAACACACCCGGCAGGTTTGTTTCCATGTCGCTGTTCACAACAATTTCGCCCCATTCGTTCATTGTCACCATTCCTTTCAAACTCTCGGTATTGGCCACATAACCAATAAAGATGAACACACCGTCCGTTTTGAACGGAGTGATGGCATTGGTTTTCAGATTCAAAATATCAACATGATCCAAGTTTTCATCACCATGAAATGCGGCAATCGTGGATTCCATGATAAATTGAATTTTGGGATGCTGCCGAGCCTCTTCAACGGCATATTCAAAAGCCTGAAAATGATCAAATTGATGAACAATCGTTACTTTTGTTGCATACTTGGTTAAGGACACAGCTTCTTCGAGGGCTGAATTTCCACCACCAACCACCACGATTTCCTTATCGGTAAAAAAATCTCCGTCACACGTGGCGCAATATGAAATACCGCGACCTTTGAACTTAGATTCACCTGGAACGCCCAATGTACGTGGTTTTCCACCGGGAGTAAGGATCACAACCTTACTTTGAAAAGATTTACCGTTGGTTAAAGTGATGGTTTTAAGATCGCCTTCCAACTGCATGGAAGCAATGGTGATGTTTGACTGAAGGTCACATCCAAATTTTTTGGCCTGATTCTTCATGATGTTAGCCAATTGAAACCCATTGATGCTTTCAACACCCGGATAATTGGCAATTTCATGAGTCAAAATCATTTGACCGCCTACTGTTCCTTCATTCAAAATTAATGTTTTAACTCTTGCTCTTGATAAATAAATGCCGGCAGTCAGTCCAGCAGGACCGCCGCCAACAACTATTGCATCATATTCTTTCACAGGTTCCATTGTACATTTTTATTTTGCCGGAGCACCAAATTCCTTGTCCAAAATAGCAGTAATTTGTTCTCTACTTTGAATACTCGAAGTAGCTTTTACTACTTTGCCATTTTTGTAATAAATGGTGAAAGGAATGCCCATAAAACCTCTTACTTCGGGCAAACGACGAATGACGACAGCTTCAGGATTGTCAAATTCCATGTCATAAAATTTCACATGTTTGTATTCGTCTTCGAGTTCTTCGGCAATGCCATAAACAGGAATACACATGGGGCCCATTCGACCGCAAATGACCATGACATTTTCGTTTTCACTCAAAATTTTTTCAAGCTGTGCTGCTGATTCAATGTGATTTAAATTGGTATATAACATAATGATAAATGAATTGATAGTTTATAATTATTCTGTTATCTGTATTTCATACGTTAATTTCAGTGCCTTTCGATACACTTCCGAAACGCCGCAATAACGATCCTGCGAAAGATCCACTGCTTTTTTTGCTTTTTCGGGATCAATATTTTTGCCTTTCAATTTGTAAATAATGTGCATTGCCGTATAATGCTTCGGATGTTCTTCTGTCATTTCAGCATCAATTTGAATATCAAATTTTTCTACATCAATGCGCATCTTTTTCAGAATGGAAATAACATCCATTCCGGTACAACCGGCTAAAGAAGCCAGCATCAATTCTTTTGGACGCGGACCGCCATCTTCGCCACCTACTTCAGGGGATGCATCCATGATCACATGATGACCGCTCACTAGCGCGTCAAATTGCATGTTACCTTGCCATGTGGTATTTAATGTTTGTTTCATTGTGTTGTTATTTCAATGATGAATGATGTTTCTTTTTGTTTTGCAAAGGTAGTACCATCCACAGGCAAATACATGCAATGATGCCCTCTTATGTTTTAACTACAGGATTGAAATAGATCAATGTTTTTATTGATTTATGCCTATCTTTGCCCTTGTTTTGATGAAACAGGCTCAGGACAAAACATCATGATTAAATCGTTTATTATAAATATTTTATAAAACTACGGCAAGATCTTGTAGCCAATAAAATCAGGTCTGATGAAACAAAAAATCAGCATTTCGATGCCCTTTTTCGATTGAAAAAACAGCTCCGTCGTGTGTTGATTTACGTTGATTTGAATGATGAATGACCAACCATTTTCCGCCTGTTTTTCTTGACACAAGAGATCGCACAACGCTTCATCAAAACATTTTTTCTTAAAAAGTTATTCATGAAACCTTTAATAGAAACAGATCAGGAATTTATTTGTGATATTCATGCGCCTTGTTTTCAACAGCTCACCGAAGAAGAAGCTGCATTGATTCGCGACAGCAAAACGCAGGTGATGTTTCGAAAAGGCGAAAATTTGACCAAACAGGGAACTTTTGCATCCTATGTTTTGTTTATTATCAACGGATTGGTCAAACAATATGTTGAAGGAGATGTCAATCACAATTTTAACCTTCAAATTATCCAGCCGAATGAGTTTTTGGGACTTTCCGCTGTTTTTGGCGAATCCATTTATCCATATTCTGCCACAGCGTTGACCGAAACACAAGTTTATTTGATTGAAAAGGAAGCGTTGAAAACCGTGGTTCAACAAAACGGAGCTTTTGCATATACCATCATACAACGCTATTGCGAGCAAAACACCCGATTTTTTGGTCTCGTACGCAATTTGATTTATAAGCAAATGAATGGCCACATGGCTGATGCATTGCTCTATCTTTCATCCATCAACACGGACGGTCAGGATGTAACTTCGTTGTTAACTCGCAAAGAGATTGCCGACTTCGCTGGCATTTCTACCGAAAGCGCAGTAAAGATATTGAAAACCTTAGCAAAAGATGGCGTTGTCATGCTTACTGATAAAACTGTCACCATCTTAGACAGAACACGGCTTGAAGAAATCAGTAAACGAGGATAAAAGAGTGTTGCATGCAAGCTCAGTCACTGTCATTTTATTTGGTAAATTCTTTATGCATCGACCTATCTTCAACACATCCTTAGCATTAAAAAATAAAACTAACCGTATGAAACGAGCCATAAAATACTTATAGTCAATGGAATGATTATGTTGGCGAGTTCCATACATCCTTAGCGTTAAAAAATAAAACTAACCGTATGAAACGAGCCATAAAATACTTATAGTCAATGGAATGATTATGTTGGCGAGTTCCATACATCCTTAGCGTTAAAAAATAAAACTAAACGTATGAAATGGATTGTCTCTTTTTTTATCACTTTTTTGAGCACTACAGCCATGGCACAACTGCAAACCGACACTTATGAAACGCCCATGGGCACCCTGAAAATTACGTACATTACCCATGCTTCTATTTTGTTCCAAATCGACCACAAAAACATTTTTGTTGATCCATTTACCAATCAGAAAGTGGATTACGCTCAATTTCCAAAAGCCGATCTTTTGTTGATCACACATGAACATTACGATCATCTTGATCCTCAAGCCTATGGTAAAATTTTGACACCTCAAACGCATGTCATTACCACCAAAACAGTGGCTGAGAAGGGTTTATTTAAATCCCAGATCTTGAACAATGGCGAATCCACTCAATGGCAAGGCATTAAAATCAGCGCAGTGCCGGCTTATAATATCGAACACAAGCGACCGGACGGAGCATTTTATCATCCGAAAGGCATCGGAAACGGATACGTGTTAGCTTTTGGAACCTTCCGCGTTTATATTGCAGGAGACACTGAAAACATCCCCGAAATGCGTTCATTAGGGAAAATTGACGTAGCATTCCTACCCAAAAATCTTCCTTACACCATGAGTGATGAACAATTCATCGACGCTGCCAAGATGATTCATCCTCATGTGCTTTATGTGTATCACTATTTTTCGGCGGACAAAGAAGCCTTACGAAAGGCATTGCCCAAAGATATTATTTTGAAATAAAACAAATTGGATAACAAATAAAAACAGAAGTACATGAACTTTGACGGCATCATCATTGGAGCTGTTTCGTTTTTGATCATCGGATTATTTCATCCGTTAGTCATTAAAGCTGAATATTATTGGGGGCAAAAAAGTCGGTGGGCATTTCTTGCCGTAGGCATCCTCACCATTGCCGCTTCTTTATGGATTGATAAAACATTGCCAAGCGCCATTTTGGGTGTATTTGGATTTTCCTGTTTGTGGAGTATCAAAGAGGTAAAAGAACAAGAACAACGTGTCAAAGATGGCCGTTTTCCGCAAAATCCACGTCGCCATGCAAGCAAATAATCCCCATCACGAGGCAATGACCAATCCGTACATTTTCGAACTTTCAATGGAGGTTCGTGACTATGAGTGTGACTTACAAGGCATTGTAAACAACGCAGTGTATCAAAACTATTTTGAACACACACGTCATAAGTTTTTAGCATCTAAGGGAATTTCTTTTGCCGATTTACATCAACGCGGTATTGACGCAGTAGTAGTCAAAGTAGAAATTTCATTTAAGCAATATCTGCTGCCACATACTTCGTTTGTGTCGAAACTTTATTTAACGAAAGAAGGAGCACGCTACTTGTTTTTTCAAGCGCTCTACAGTCCGGATGGAAAAACATTGTACGCATCGGCGCGAACAGAAACAGTGACCTTGATCAAAGGAAAAATCGGATTTACGCCCGAGCTGGACAAACTGGTTGATGATGCAGGATAACGAATTCTGTTTTTTCGATTGTGTAATCCTTCATCTTTGCAGCCGGAATTCGATTACCGTTGTCCAAACTTTTATGTTTATAAACTTATATTCAATGATTTAGACGTTTGATCATTTCTGCAACGTATTTCAGATAAGGTTCGATATGACGTCGTTTTTTTTCTTCAAAAATATCAGCCACCGTAATCATAATACCGGTATCATACAAATTAGAAAATTCAGTATTGATACCCGTACCAAAGGTTCGCATCGTAGGTGACAAACTGATATAAGCATTGATAAGAGCCGGAATGTTAACCCCACGTTGGCGAACGGCCATATTCAATTTTCGATAATTCGCCTCAAACGTTGTTTCGTTAAAAAACGCATCATATTGGCGGATGTCTTCAATGGGTCTGAAATCCTCGGTTTTTAAAGTCAAAAGATTTTCTTTATCAGGAAAATAACGATAAATAAAATAAAGAATCATGTTTCGAGCTTCAGCATCAAATGTCGGATAAATGGTCACTTTGCCGATTAAATAATCAGCCTTTTCGTTGATGACGATGGCGCCTAAGCCATCCCACAAGTTATCGAGCGCAAACAAACTTTTTGCCCCCATTTTTGAGGATTGATAGTTTGGCTGGACAAAAGCTCGCCCTAAATCTATGCATTTCGGAAGATATTGTTCAATAAAAAGCTCAGAAAATCGAAACATGTGAGAAGTAACAAGAATAGGTTGACCATCCTTAGCGAAACGCACCTTGTTGCCATGAAGGAACCGATAACCACCCATGATTTCCTGTTCGTCGTTGTTCCATACAATCAACTGACGGTATGGCTCTTCCATCAAATCAAATTCGTCTATGTCTTTTTCATTGCCTGTGCCGCCTCCCGCCTCACGAAACGAAATTTCGCGCAAACGCCCGATCTCATCCATCACATGAGGCGAATCGTGAGCAGTCACTACATAAATATAATTATTCGCCTTGTTGGTGATGCGAAGCAGTTTGTCAGGCGTTAATTCTTTTATCAACAAACGTTTGTCAACAGGTGGAATGATGGAAGTCATGGAATTTCTCTATCAATTTTTGAACAAAATTAGAAATAATATTTTGAAATGAAAATGTGATGCTATTTTTAGTTGCATTTGAATGTTTTTTGAGATGATCTGAACCGATGAGCCATAGAAGAAGAATGATTTTGAACATTAAAAGGAATATTTCATGCCAAAATCAGGATTCGCCTCAACTTTTTCACTAAAAAATAACACCACTATTCCCCACATCACAGGAAATATGATACACTTCAAGTAATAATCAATTGATCAGTTTTATAAGCATCAATTTGATCAAGTGAGATCCATTGTAGAACACAAAAAGTTGTTCATAAGTTGTTGATAAATAAAATTTATTTTTTTCAGTGGGGAATAGTGGAGCATAAAGGAATTGACTTATCTTTACAAGTCAAATAACTCAAAGAACACGATGTACAGTTTCATTGGTAACAGCGAAGCAAAAGTCGATAATAAAGGCAGGGTTTTCATTCCGGCACACTATCGGAAAGCGCTTTCTGACGAAGAAAATGCACAGCTGGTGATGAGAAAAGATCCATACAGCAACAGTTTAGTTTTTTATCCCGAATCCATTTGGAATGAAAAATTAACGTTGTTGAAAAGCGAGCTGAACGAATGGAATCCTACACATCAAATTTTACTCATGCAATACGTGGGCGAAGCTGAACTTTTGGACATTGATTCGCAAGGACGAGTGTTAATCCCAAAAAAATATTTAGTACTAACCGGTATCGAATCTGACGTGTTATTTGTTGGTATGTTAAACACTTTTTCGCTTTGGTCAAAACCTTTATTTGAAAAAGTAAAATATTCACCTGCCGAATTCAGTCAATTGCTTCAATCTATTTTAACAGTGAAACAAAAATAATTGATTAAAAATCAATGGCATAAATAAATTGTTCGGCACAAAGAGAGCCACATTTCACAATCCGTACGTTGTTATGAATGCGTATCACATTCCTGCTTTATTGGAGCAATCCATCGAAGGATTAAACATTAATCCTGATGGCGTGTACGTGGATGTCACCTTCGGCGGAGGCGGACATTCAAGAGCTATATTGAATCGGTTAAGCAACAAAGGAAAGTTATTTGCCTTCGATCAGGACAAAGAAGCATTTGCCAACCACATTGACGATGAGCGTTTTGTGTTTACACATGGCAACTTCAGGTATTTATACAATTTCTTAAGGTTTTATCAGGTGACCGAAGTGGACGGAATAATAGCCGATTTAGGCGTTTCGTTTCATCATTTTGATTCGCCTGAACGCGGTTTTTCCTTTCGTTTTGAAGGAGCATTGGACATGCGGATGAACAGCCAATCAGATCTTACGGCCGAGAAAGTAGTGAACCATTATTCAGAAGAAAAACTTGCCGATCTTTTTTACCGATATGGCGAGATCAAGGCAGCCCGAAGATTGGCGGCAATGATCGTTGAACGACGTGCGCATAAACCTTTTGAGACGACTCACGACTTGGCAGAAGTGTTGCAGCAATTATTTAAGTCGGATCGTGAAAAAAAAGAGATGGCGAAAGCCTTTCAAGCATTACGGATTGAGGTGAATCATGAAATGGATTCGTTGGAAGATTGGTTGCTTCAAACACCACGTCTTTTAAAAAACGAAGGCAGATTGGTTGTCATTACCTACCACTCGTTGGAAGATCGAATGGTTAAGAATTTCATGCGCAGTGGAAACAGTGAAGGAAATCTTGAAAAAGATTTTTTTGGACGCATTCAAACTCCATTCTCTGTCATTACCGGAAAACCCATAACGCCCACTGATGAGGAAATCGCTATCAATCCTCGTTCGCGCAGCGCCAAACTTCGTATTGCCGAACGCATTAATAAAAATGACCAATGAATACATCACCGGTAAATTCCTCAACCGTTGAACCATCCGAAAACACTCGTGAACATTGGAAATTTCGGGATGTGCTGAGTGGTAAAATTTTGATGTCCAAGTTTATTCGGCGACAATTTGTGTTGTTAATTTTTTTGTGCGCCATCGCCATCTTTTACATTGACAATCGATACACGTGCGAATTGCAAATTGCCAAGATCAACAAACTGGAGGATGAATTGACCAACGTCAAATATGAAGCGCTGACCACTTCGACGATGTTAATGCAAATGAGCAAAGAATCGCAAGTGGCCATCATGGTAAAAGAGAAAGGCCTTGATTTGTCGGAGCCATTGCAACCGGAAATAGAGATCAATAAAAAATGAATGTAAATCGTCGCGACATACTCATCCGTTTCGGAATTCTTTATTTCATTATTTTGTTCTTTTTTGGTGCGATTATTGTAAAAATCGTAATCATTCAAACCACCGACAGGCCAATGTTGATGAAATTGGCATCGTCATTAACGCAGCCTGATCGCATTGCGCCGGCCAATAGAGGAAATATCTATTCGGAAGACGGGCAATTGTTAGCCAGTACCATTCCACAGTACAAATTGTACATGGACATGCGGACACAAGCTTTACACGACACATTGCGCACTCATAAAATTTCTTTATTCTGGGAAAAAATCGATTCATTGAGTGTGGCTTTATCGAACCAATTCAAAGATCGATCGGCTTATGAATACAAAAAGGCACTGGTGATTGCTTACAAAAAAAAAGATCCCCGATTTCTGGTTTATCCCGGATTGATTTCTTATTCTGACTTGAAAGAGGTGTTACAATTCCCCTTGTATCGTTTAGGACAAATGCGCAGCGGTTTAATTGAAGAAATGTATGCTCGCCGAGTTCGGCCATTTGGCGATATCGGATCGAGAACCATTGGCGACATTTACGGCGATCAGTCTCGGGGCGGGAAAAACGGGTTGGAACTGGCTTTCGATACCCTTTTGAGAGGCAAGCCAGGATTGTTTGCTCGACAACGGATTGCAGGCCGATGGGAAAACGTAGTGGACATTCCTCCTGAAAACGGAGCAGACATCATTACCACGCTGGACGCAAACATTCAAGACATTACGGAAAATGCACTGCGAAAAGAATTAATCAAAACCGGAGCCAAAGAAGGATGTGCCATTGTGATGGAAACAAAAACAGGCGAAATTAAAGCCGTCGCCAATTTAACTCAAATCAAAGATTCGCTGTATGCCGAAACGCGCAACGAAGCATTTGCCGACGAAACAGAACCTGGATCTACTTTTAAAGTCGCCTCCATCATGGCCGCTCTGGATGAAGGATTAACCTCTCCCAATGACTCCATTGATACAGGTCATGGCGTGTATGACTTCTTTGGCAGAAAAATGCATGATTGGAACGAAGATCACGGAGGATTTCATAAAATTTCGGTAGCACAAGCCGTTTGGTATTCTTCCAACATTGGCGTTTCAAGAACTATTTTCAATGCCTACCGAAACAATCCGGGAGCATTTGTGGATAAATTGTATGACATGGGGCTTAACAAACCGATTCATTTTGATATTCCGGGGGCAGGAGTTCCAATCATCAAACATCCCAACGAAAAAAACACACATTGGTCAGCCACCACATTGCCATGGATGTCCATTGGCTATGAAGTACAAATTCCGCCCATTTATACATTGATGTTTTACAATGCCATTGCCAATAACGGCACCATGATTCGTCCGTTTTTGGTCAAATCAATTGAAAAAGACGGGAAAACAATTAAAACCTTTCAAACAAGCGTTATTAAAGAATCCATTTGTAAGCCGTCAACGTTGGAAAAAATTAAATCAATGCTTCGGGGTGTCGTGCTTTATGGCACAGGAAAAAATTTACAATCACCCTACGTAACCATTGCCGGTAAATCGGGAACCGCACAAATCTCAAAAGGAAGTAGCGGATACAAAACCAACGGGGTGGAATATCAAGTTTCTTTTTGTGGTTATTTCCCAGCCGATGATCCGCAATATACCGTCATTGTGGTGATTCGGAAGCCTACCATCGGATATGCATCGGGTGGCACTATGGCAGGAAGGGTGGTGAAAGAAATTGCCGAATTGATTAACGCCAATAAAATCATGATTCATCCCAGTGCATTGTCCACAGACAAGGAAGACCAAATGCCCATGATCAAAAGCGGCAACTACCATGACATTAAAACTGTTTTATCCAAAATGTCTATCAATTTTATCGGCGATAAAAATCGATTCCCATGGGTAACAGCCTATCCCGATAGCAATTATGTCAGCATTCATCCGTGGACCTATCGCACAGATGAAGTTCCTAATGTGATTTCGATGGGAGCTAAAGATGCCGTGTATGTGCTTCAAAAAATTGGATTAAATGTGCAATTGACAGGTCGTGGAAAAGTGGTAGCGCAATCACTAGCGCCATCAACGCCTGTGACTAAAGGCGCTACAATTGTATTAACTTTGCAATAATTTTTAAATCTATTTTATTACAACCAATCATTTGTATATCTACTTCATAAATAACTAATTAATCAACCAAAGAGAATAGCAGTATGCTTACAAAATGCAGAAAAAGAGAATTTCATTGGCACTCTCTTTTGAAAAAATAAAAAAATAAACGAACGGTATGAATTTGAATGAATTAATAGAACGCATCCAACCCGATCAGGTAATCGGTCAATCGAACATTGAAATTGAAAACATAACCTTTGATTCACGCAAGGTGACACAGCAATCCCTTTTTATTGCGACCAAAGGAAGCACTGTGGATGGACATCTTTTTATTGAAGCGGCAATTCAACAAGGTGCAGCGGCCATTGTTTGCGAAAAATTACCAGAACAACTTCATCATGCCATTTGTTACATATTGACCAAGGACAGCGCAGAAGCTTTAGGACAAATTGCTCATCATTGGTACGGCGATCCGTCGCATCATTTAACATTGGTGGGAGTTACGGGAACCAATGGCAAAACCACTATTGCCACGTTGCTTTATCAACTTTTTTTAAAACAAGGATATCGTGCAGGCCTATTATCCACGGTGTGCAATTACGTCAACCATCGGCCGATTGAAGCCACTCACACCACACCGGACGCTTTGGAACTGAATCGTTTGCTTTCAGAAATGGTTGCCGAAGGGTGCCAATATGCTTTTATGGAAGTCAGCTCTCACTCGGTTGACCAACGCCGGATTGCCGGATTACGCTTTGCCGGTGGCATTTTCACCAATTTGACCCGCGATCACATGGATTATCATAAAACCGTAGAAAACTATTTAAAAGCCAAAAAACGGTTTTTCGATGAACTTCCTGCGGAAGCATTTGCCTTGACCAATGCAGACGATAAAAACGGGTTTGTGATGTTACAAAATACAAAAGCTCGCAAATACAGCTATGCCACTCGCACAATGGCCGATTTCAAAGGCCAAATTATTGAAGAAAGTTTCGAAGGGATGCTATTGACGATCAACAATCATGAAATTTCCGTGCCTTTTATCGGCCGTTTTAATGCCTCCAATTTATTAGCGGTTGCAGGCGCTGCCATTTTGCTTGGGATTCCGGAAACTGAAGCATTACAACAACTTTCCGCCTTGCATCCTGTATCGGGACGTTTTGAGTCGTTACGTTCATCAAAAGGATACACAGCCATTGTCGATTATGCTCACACCCCTGATGCACTGAACAATGTGCTGACCACCATCAATGAAATCGTAAAAGGCAAGAACGATGTGATTACGGTGGTTGGTTGCGGCGGCAATCGAGATAAAGGGAAACGACCTTTGATGGCACGAGAAGCGGTGGAAGCAAGCACCAAAGTAATCATTACCTCTGATAATCCCCGCGATGAAGAACCAATGGATATCATCAACGACATGCTTGCCGGTTTGGACGCCAATGAAAAGCAACGCACATTGACGTTGGTCGATCGTGAACAAGCTATTCGCACTGCTTGTATGATGGCTAAACCGGGCGACGTCATTTTAGTAGCCGGAAAAGGACACGAAAATTACCAAATCATCAAAGGGGTAAAACATCACTTTGATGACAAAGAAGTATTGCAGGCACATTTTGCCGCAGAATAAAGCACCATCGGCCATGTCCGATCATCATTTGAAAATAAAAAAAATCAGAGCGCATGCCCATTCACTAAATATTCATTACCCAATTATTATTGATTCATGCTTTACTATTTATTTGAATACTTACATAAATTACATGTACCGGGAGCCGGCGTTTTCAATTTTATCTCATTCCGAGCAGGTATGGCGTTTATTTTTGCCTTGCTTTTTGCTACCTTGTTTGGACGAAAAATCATCAATTACCTACAAAAAAAACAAATTGGTGAAACCATTCGTGAAATCGGGTTAGAAGGACAATTGGCAAAAAAAGGAACCCCGACAATGGGTGGCGTTATCATCATTTTAGCCATCGTCGTTCCCATGTTGTTGGTCAGTATCCTCGACAATGTTTATACCATTTTAATGTTGGTGGCAACACTTTGGATGGGAGTCATCGGCTTTCTGGACGATTACATCAAGGTGTTCAAAAAAAATAAAGAAGGGTTAAAGGGAAAATTTAAAATTATCGGTCAGGTGGGATTGGGTTTGATTATCGGATTAACGCTTTATTTGAGCCCTGCAGTCTTAATCAGGGAAAACGTGGGTGTCAAATATACAGGCGACAACGAAGAAGTTGTGCTGTACCGAAACTACGATTTTAAATCAACCCAAACAACAATTCCATTTGTCAAGAATCACAATTTAGACTATGCCGATGCGTTTCGGTTCTTAGGAGATCAGGCACAAAACTGGGGCTGGGCGCTTTTTATTTTAGTCACTATTTTTATTGTCACAGCCGTATCCAACGGAGCCAACATGACTGACGGATTGGATGGCCTGGCAACAGGCTCATCAGCCATTATTGGTGTGACATTAGGTATATTGGCCTATCTTTCAAGCAATTTGAATTACGCTTCATACCTCAACATTATGTACATTCCCAACGCCGGAGAGCTGGTGGTTTTTGCGGCAGCATTTATTGGCGCAACCGTAGGATTTCTTTGGTATAATTCTTTTCCGGCACAAGTTTTTATGGGAGATACAGGCAGCTTAACGTTAGGAGGCATTATTGCCGTTTTTTCGGTAATTATTCACAAGGAACTGCTGATCCCGATTCTTTGCGGTATTTTCTTTGTGGAAAATCTTTCAGTCATGATGCAGGTGAGCTACTTTAAATACACAAAAAAACGATACGGAGAAGGACGCCGAATTTTCAAAATGGCTCCATTGCATCATCATTTTCAGAAACAAGGTAATAGCGGCATTCAAGCTATGATTCAAAAACCGATTGCAGCCATTCCCGAATCAAAAATTGTCGTGCGTTTTTGGATTGTCGGCCTCATCTTGGCCGCACTGACCATTATCACATTAAAAATGCGTTAACCAACAATGGGTCATTCGATGAACAAGAATCAACATAAAATCGTGGTTTTAGGTGCCGGAATTAGTGGCATTGGAGCAGCCGTACTGGCAAAAACAAAAGGCTATCAGGTGTTGGTTTCCGATGTGAGCGTCATTGCCGAAAAAGACAAAGAAACATTGAAGCAATATGACATTCCATGGGAAGAAGGAGGGCATACGGTATCGTTTGTGACGGAAGCAGACGAAGTGATTAAAAGTCCAGGCATTCCCAATAAAGCCCCGATTATAGAAACGTTGCGTGCCAATGGAACACCAATCATTTCAGAAATTGAATTTGCCAGACGATTTACCGATGCCAAAATGATTTGTATCACAGGAAGTAATGGAAAAACAACAACGACTTCCCTCATTTATTACATCCTGAAAAATGCCGGATTGAATGTAGGACTTGCCGGCAACATTGGACAAAGCTTAGCTTTTCAGGTTGCGACGGGACATTATGATTACTTTGTAGTAGAATTAAGCAGTTTTCAATTGGATGATATGTACGATTTCAAGGCAGACATCGCCATTCTGCTCAATATCACGCCCGATCACCTGGATCGATACAATTATCAATTTCAAAATTATGTCGATTCGAAATTTCGTATCACACGCAACCAAACCGAAAATGATCTTTTCATCTATTGGAGTGACGATCCCGTGATCACGGCCGAACTATCCAAAAGAAACATCCAAGCCAAGAAATGGCCGTTTGCACTTGAATACAAAAGAGATGAAAAGGCTTATGTGAAAGAAAATCATTTATTTATCAATATGATGCCAGGTAGTTTTTCGATGCCTCGCGAAGAAATAGCACTGCAAGGCGTTCACAATTTGTACAATTCGATGGCCGCCGGTCTGGCAGCTTCATCGATTCATGTGAAAAAAGAATTGATTCGTGCTTCTTTTCAAAATTTTCAGGGTGTCCCTCATCGGTTAGAATATGTGGCTACCGTACGCGGCATTCGTTTTGTCAATGATTCGAAAGCTACCAATGTCAACTCATGCTGGTATGCCCTTGAAAGTATGAAAACACCCGTGGTGCTGATTCTTGGAGGAACTGACAAAGGAAACAATTATGCCGAAATAGAATCCTTAGTGAACGAGAAAGTTCATACATTGATTTTTATGGGATTGGACAACAGCAAACTGCATGCTTTTTTTGATTCAAAAGGAAAGAAAATTATTGATGTTCAATCCATGAAAGAGGCAGTTGAAAAAGCGTATGCCAATGCCAACAAAGGCGACACGGTTCTTTTGTCACCTTGCTGTGCCAGTTTCGACCTTTTTAAAAATTATGAAGATCGAGGCGATCAATTCAAAATGATGGTACGTCACTTGTAAACAAAAAGCTAAAATTTTGATTTATGCTATTTTATCCAAAAAAACAAATTCATCGTTGGAGCTATTGGCACACTAAAAACAAGATGTGGTTTATTGCGTTGAATGGATTGATTTTTTCTTTCATTATGATTCTCATTTTAATAGGATTTGAAATTCATCTTGGTCATTTCTTGTCCTTTTTGCGAACGCTGGCAGCCGCAGGCGTTATGTTTGTTGTGGGATTCATCTTAGGCATTGTGGCTTGGGATGACAACGAAGAAGCCTACGGGCGATGGTTGAAAGAAAAATCAAAACAAGAGCAACATTCCCGATGAATGGTTGATGAAAAAAAATGAATGCATCTTGTGTTTTGTCAAAGACCAATTGAAAAACCGAGGTGAAAGGAACCTATGTTTAATCAGCCGGATGGACTGAGAACAACAAAAACCGTAACATGACAACATCCGGATTCGACAGGGAGCAGATGATGGAGAACCAATGAAAAAAGCAACAATGAAAGATTTCTTTAATAAATATTTTCAGGGAGACAGAGTGATTTGGGCCATTTTTCTTCTACTCTGTCTCGTATCGAGCGTGGAGTTGTACAGTGCCAGCAGTTCGTTGGCATTTCGTGCGGCCAATCATACTGCGCCATTCTTTCGTCATCTGTCATTTCTGTTTTTGGGAGGCTGTTTTGTGGTGATCATTCACATGATTGATTTTCGAAAATGGAATAAACCTGCCTACTTTTTACTCATCATTTCCATCTTCGCACTGATTTTTGCCATTGCCAAAGGAGTTTCAGCCAATGATGCCAAACGATGGATCAATATTGGTTCTTTTCAATTTCAGCCATCCGAATTTGCTAAAATTTCATTGATCCTGGTTGTTGCTGATTGGATTGCAAAAGCTGATACGCCGGAGAAAATGAATAAAAACTTTAAACGCATTGTCATTGCCACCCTGATTATTTGCGGTCTCATTGTTTTAGAAAATTTATCCACTGCGTTGATTTTGTTTGGCGTCATCGTGTTGATGATGATTATTGGACGAGTCCCATTTAAAAAAATAGGAAAATTTCTCGGAGGCATTCTTGTTTTTGTCACCTTTTTTGTTCTGGTCATGCAACTCGTGCCGAAAAATAAAAACCTACGAATGTTTGACCGTTTCTACACATGGGAATCACGTCTATCGCACTACGTTCATCACAACGAGACCCAGGCTAAATTTGTGATCACCGATGATAATTACCAGGTGATTCATGGAGAAATGGCCATTGCACGCGGAGGATTGTTTGGTGTATTTCCGGGAAACAGTACCGAACGCAACTTTCTTCCTCAGGCATACGCCGACTACATTTATGCCATCATTGTTGAAGAATTAGGATTGTTTGGCGGTGTGGGAGTAATGGCGCTCTATCTTTTTTTGCTTTTTAGAGCAGGTCAAATTGCCTGGCGTTGCAACGATCCTTATCCCTCCATCATGGTCATCGGCTTAACACTCATGATTGTTCTGCAAGCATTAGTCAGTATGGGAGTAACCGTGCATTTAGGACCTGTTACGGGGCAACCTCTTCCCATGATCAGTCGGGGCGGAACATCCATTATCGTCACCAGTATTTATTTTGGCATCATCTTAAGCATCAGCCGTTATACCAAAAAGGAACCTCCAAAAAACGAAGATGCTTCGACGCCCCAAACCTCTTGAAAAAAAAAAAATGGACCCACTTTTCAGCAAGAATGAATCTCCGATGAGCTGAATGCATCCATTTTGACGCAAACCAAGAAGAAAGCTATTTTAGCTTAAATGCATCAAAGCCTTGTCCGTACACTCCAATCACAGATCCTTGCGAAACAAAAGCATCAGGATCAATGGATTTGATGAGCCTAAAGATGTTAATCGATTGATTTTTACGAGCAATAACCATCAAAACTTTGACCGGTTCATGCGTGTACCAGCCTTCGCCGTTTAAAATGGTTACACCCCGATGAATTTCAGTATTGATGCGGTCGGCAATGGTATTGTATTCTTTGGAAATAATAAAAAACTGAACAGATTGTCGAACTCCATTGATCATGGTGTCCACCGTGACAGAATAGATAGCCATGGTAACTAATCCGTAAACCACTTTTTCGATGTTGCCAAAGATAAAATAAGAAGAAGAGATGATCAACACATCACAATAGACCATTGCTCTTCCTAAGGTCACATTGCGATATTTATGCAACATCTTCACAATGATGTCCGTTCCGCCGGAACTCCCATTAGCCATAAAAACCATTCCAATGCCAATGCCCGATAGGATACCGCCAACGACACAAGCCATAAATGTTTCGTTAGGAGCGATCAAAATCCCTTTGGGAAGAATGGGAATCAAGGCAAACAAAAATGTCAAGATTCCAACGCCAAAAATGGTTCGGAGACTAAAAACGATGCCGATGGAACGAATGGAAATAACCAATAAAACAGCATTGATGATAAAATACGTGATGGAAATCGGGGTACCGAAAGCATAAAAAAGCAACGCACTAATCCCTGTGACACCGCCTCCAGTAATTTGGTGCGGAATCAAAATTCCTTTCCATGCAAAGGCATAAATGGATAATCCGACAACAATCAATAAATGATCGCGAATCGACTCTCGTGTTGGCCTTAAATTCCAATGAGATGGAATTCGAATGCCTTTAATTTGTTTCAGTTGGAACATATTATCAATCTGTTGATGAATAATTTAAATCCTAAAACAACTCATAATCAATACATAACGAATCAATGACAACCATACAAAACGATTCGTGAGAGAAGCTTGTTATTGCAAAAAAAGCACATTAAGAAATAATTGCTACTTTTGCTTATTGATAAAAGGCATAATGCTTTTTTATTTCCATGCAAAGGTACAACATTTGGCCAATCGGATATGTCATTATCGTTTCACAATATTTCAAAATATTACGGCAGACAAGCAGCCTTAGAGCAAGTTACTTTCCAGGTTAAAGACGGAGAAATTGCCGGTTTTTTAGGGCCGAACGGAGCAGGAAAAACCACGTTGATGAAAATTGCAACCGGTTTTTTGAAAGCCGATGATGGATTTGCTGCCATCAACGGTGTTCCCATTGAAGAATCTAATGTCGAAATTCGGCGTCACATTGGTTATTTACCTGAACATAACCCATTATATCCAGACTTGTACGTCAAAGAGTATCTTCTCTACATTGCCGGTTTATACCATTTAGGAAAAAAAGCTGGCCCTCGCGTGGACGAAATGATTGAGCGAACCGGATTGACCCATGAATATAAAAAACGCATTGGAGCCTTATCTAAAGGATACCGCCAACGGGTTGGATTAGCTCAGGCATTGATACACGATCCCGAAGTGCTCATTTTGGATGAACCTACCACCGGCCTTGACCCCAATCAACTAGAAGAGATCCGCCAATTGATTCGCGAGATTGGCAGCGAAAAAACCGTATTGTTTTCCACACACATCATGCAGGAAGTGAGAGCCCTTTGCAAACGGGTCATTATCATTCATCAAGGACACATCGTAGCCGATGGCAGTGAAGATGAGTTATTAACACAACACAGCAAAGGCGATGTGATCACCCAAGTGGAGTTTTCAAGTCCGGTTCCAATGAATCTCTTGACAACTCTTGAGCAGATCAATCACCTGGTTCCTTTATCTGACACCTATTTTGAAGTTCATAGTAATGTGGATGTAAGATCGGCGTTGTTTCAATTTGCCGTTGCTCATCATTTGGAAATCCTGACATTGCAACATCAGCGGCACACCATGGAAGATGTATTTAAAGAATTGACATTAAACGGATAACCTTCATTTTGAATGGCTTAAGCAATAATCAGCCATATGTTGATTGACAAACAAACATTCAAAGATTTGGATATTTTCGGATCTGATCCGGATCATGCTTCCATTTTTCAATTGATTGACCGCACACGAACAACCGGCGGAAGCAATCGACTCCACGAAAAAATGAGCAATCCGCCTCAAAGTTCGGAAGAATTGTTCCTTCAGGAGCAAACCATCCAATTTTTAGTTGATCATGATTTGAACAGTCAATTACCATTTGGTGAAATAGAACTAAACGCCTTAGACGAGTATTTTTCATCCAACATTGACACGGCTAGTTCAACCGGTTGGTTATCGAGCCTTCAGTTTGTCTTGTCTGATATATCGTCCTATCGTTTCTTACGAAGTAGTTTGCCTGAGGCCATTCGTTTGGTTGAAACGTTGCACCAATGGTGGCATCTTCAAAGCAATGATCTCCCTTCGATTTTGGCAACACTCAACAAGCAGGTGGAATTTATTTGGAATGATCGTGATTTTCAAAAGGCAAAAACATTCATCGAACATCATGAAGTCTCCTTTCATCGTTGGCTGCAAGCTGATCGTTTACTGCGACGAACATTGACCGAACCATTCAAATCGTTGATCAGTCTCTATTTTGAACTTGATGCGCTTATGGCCATGGCTTCTGCCGTACGAAAGTTTGGTTTTACGTTCCCAACATGGAACAAGGACGCTTATCCATTGTTTGAAGTGGAGGAATTACGCCATCCTTTGCTCAAAGAAGCTGTGCCTGTCTCGTTGACGATGGATGCGCAACATCCGCTGGTATTTCTTACCGGTCCTAACATGTCAGGAAAAACCACTTTTTTGAAATCAATCGGGCTGGCTGTCTATTTTGCTCATCTTGGCATGGGATTGCCTGCCCGAAAAGCCACCCTTTCTTATCAAGAACGATTAATGACCGGCATCACTTATGTTGACAGCGTTTCGAGCGGTTATAGCTATTTTTTCAGTGAGGTGCAGCGTGTGAAACGGCTGGCCGAGTGGCTTTCCAAAGGAGAAACCATGTTTGTGATTTTTGATGAATTGTTTCGAGGAACAAACGTCAAAGATGCCTTTGATGCTTTGTCCGTGGTAACAACCAAATTGGCATCATGGGACAACAGCTTGTTTGTCATTTCATCTCACCTGACGGAAGTAGCCGAAACGTTTTTCGTCCATTCCTGCCATTCGAACATTATATTTTGATTCGTTCCTGAAAGATGGTCAGCCTGCCTTTACCTATCAATTAAAAGAAGGCATCAGTTCGATGAGGTTGGGAATGACGCTCATTATCAAAGAAAACATTCTTGAGTTATTAGAAAAACAAACAACATCAGAAGAGCAAACCCATTAAAAAAGAACACCCAAAAAGCGTTTCGTTGAAGTTGCTTGGAGCCATCTATTGTGCAGCTATTATCCGCATAAATTACAGATTATCAATAAAATAAATTCAATGGAAATTCAAATTCCCGGTTCACAAACCATCCATTTAGACCATTTAGTATTGGATTTCAACGGAACTTTGGCTCACGACGGCGTATTGATTGAAGGTGTCAATGATTTACTCCATGAGTTAAGCCGTCAAATAACGATTCATGTCATTACTGCCGATACGTTTGGATCAGTCACCAAAGCCATGGCATCGATTCCTTGCGAAGTGAAAATCATTGATTCATTGCAACAAGATCAACAAAAAAGTGAATTTGTCAAACAACTTGGCGCCAACCATGTGTTTGCCGTCGGGAACGGCCGAAATGACAAAATGATGCTCAAAGAGGCAGCCATTGGCGTTGTAGTGATTCAACATGAAGGAACATTTGCTCCTCTCTTAGCAGAAGCTGATGTCGTTTGTTCATCCATCATCGATGCGCTGGAACTGTTGACTCATCCCAAACGACTGATTGCAACCCTGCGAAATTAACCGATCTCAAAGGAGTTGCATGCTCCGTTGCCGATAATTTTGTACCTTTGTATTTTAATCACCATTGAAGATAAAAAAACATGGGTATGGCTTATCCGTTGCGTTTTTTGGGAATTATTCCGGCACGTTACGCTTCATCCCGTTTCCCGGGAAAACCTTTAGCTGACATTGGAGGGAAACCGATGATTCAGCATGTGTATGAACAAACCAGCAAGGTTCTATCCAACGTGGTAGTAGCCACCGACGATCAACGCATTTTCGAGGCCGTACAACATTTTGGCGGAAAAGCGGTCATGACTTCCGACAAACATCGCAGCGGTACGGATCGTTGCTTTGAAGCATTGACCTTGCAATCGGATTCGTTTGATGTGGTCATCAATATTCAGGGCGATGAGCCTTTTGTTAAACCCGAACACATTCAAGCCTTGAAGAATTGTTTTGACAATGCATCAACCCAAATTGCCACATTAGTCAAACCATTTTCCAAGCAAGATGAGTTTGAACAGCTTTTCAATCCCAACATCCCGAAAGTAGTGTTGAACCACCGAAAGGAAGCTGTCTATTTCAGTCGATCCATTATTCCCTATTATCGTTCATTACCGCATCAGGAATGGTTGCTCCATCACACCTATTACAAACACATCGGCATGTATGCCTATCAAACGGATGTTTTAAAAGCTATTACGCAATTACCGCCATCATCACTCGAGTTGGCGGAATCACTTGAACAATTGCGATGGATTGAAAATGGGTACCACGTGCAAACAGCCATCGTTGATGGAGAAACCATTGCCGTCGATACGCCTGAAGATTTAGAACGCGCTCAACAATTCTATCGTCAACTTCATTCATAATTCATCAACCTTATCACTCATGCAACTATCATCGCTTTCGGCCATTTCACCTGTTGACGGACGTTATCGCTCAAAAACAGCATCGTTAGATGCCTATTTCTCTGAATTGGCTCTGATGCGTTATCGAGTCCGTGTCGAAATAGAATACTTCATTGCCTTGTGCAACATCCCTTTAGCTCCATTACAATCGATAAACGCCGATCTGTTCCCTTTGCTCAGGAAAATCTATACCGAATTTACCGAAGAAGATGCCAAGCGAATTAAAGTCATTGAGCAAACCACCAATCACGATGTGAAGGCGGTAGAATATTTTATCAAAGAAAAGTTTGAGCAACTGCATCTCGATTCGTTCAAAGAATTTATTCATTTCGGGCTCACCTCGCAAGATATTAACAACACAGCCTTTCCCCTTGCGATCAAAGAAGCGTTGACAAGCCACTATGATCCATTTTTGGAGCAATTGATTGAACAACTTCGAGTGTTGGCTCAACAATGGGCTAACATTCCCATGTTGGCAAGAACACATGGGCAACCGGCCTCGCCTACTCGTCTCGGCAAAGAATTCATGGTTTTTGTCTATCGCCTCGAAGAACAATATAAATTATTGAAGCAAGTCCCCATAACGGCCAAATTTGGTGGCGCCACCGGCAACTTCAATGCCCATTACGTGGCTTATCCAACCATTGACTGGAAACAAACCGCTGACAAATTCATAGCCGAATCGCTTGGTCTTCAACGGGAACAATGGACTACACAAATATCCAATTATGACCATTTAGCAGCCCTCTTTGACGGCATGAAACGATTGAACACCATTTTTATTGATCTATGCCGTGACATCTGGATGTATATTTCCATGGATTATTTCAAACAACGTATTAAAGCAGGCGAAGTCGGTTCATCCGCCATGCCTCACAAAGTGAATCCCATTGATTTTGAAAATGCTGAAGGAAATTTCGGCATCGCCAATGCGTTGTTTGATTATTTATCGCAAAAACTTCCCGTCTCACGACTGCAAAGAGACTTAACCGACTCAACTGTTTTACGCAATGTCGGAGTTCCATTTGCTCACACCATGATTGCTTTCGAGAGTTTACGAAAAGGGTTGGACAAATTGGTTCTTCATGAAGCTGCCATTTCGCAGGATTTAGAAAACAATTGGGCAGTAGTAGCGGAAGCCATTCAAACCATTTTACGGCGCGAAGGGTATCCATCACCTTACGAGGCGCTCAAATCGTTGACACGAACCAATGAGCAGATCTCGGCATCCTCGCTGAAAGCTTTCATTGATCAATTGAACATCAATGAAGAGATCAAAAAAGAACTGCGTGCCATCACGCCACACAATTATACCGGCCGATAAAACAGCCTATTAACTAAATTCAACACAGTGAACAATTTTCTGAAAATCCTCAAGCGATTTATTCCGCCTTATAAAAAATTCGTGGTAGGCAGTGTGTTAAGCAACATCCTATCCACCCTGTTCAGCCTGTTTTCTTTTGGTGCCATCATTCCAATATTACAAATCCTTTTTGGCATCGAAACAGCTTCCTACTCCTATCAATCATGGTCGTGGGGCGAATCACTCGGGCACATCACCGCTGCTTGGAAAAACAACATCTTTTGGTACCTAACCAACATCATCCACGAACATGGCGCCATTGTGACATTAGCATTATTAGGCCTATTTTTAGTAACGACCACTTTTTTCAAAACAGGATTGTCATTTTTGGCCAACTATTTTATTGTCCCCATTCGTACCGGCGTCCTACGCGATTTACGACGTGATATTTACAACAAAGTATTAAGTTTGCCATTAGCCTTTTTCACCGAAGAACGTAAAGGAGACATCATTTCACGCATGACCAGCGATGTGAGTGAAATTGAAAATTCAGTGATCAGTTCGCTCGACATGGTATTCAAAAATCCGATCATCATTCTGGTTTATGTTATCACTTTATTTCTAATCAGTTGGCAACTGACCCTTTTTGTATTGGTGCTGTTGCCGGTGAGTGGATATTTCATCGGTTTAGTGGGTAAAAAGCTAAAAGCCAAATCGTTAATTGGCCAGCAACAATTAGGCCAACTACTCATTCGCATTGAAGAAACTTTAGGTGGATTGCGCATCATTAAAGCCTTTAATGCTGAAGAGAAGATGAAGAAAAATTTTTCACAAATCAACGAACAACTCCGACGCACCTTTACGCGCTTAAATACGCGCTATTTATTGGCTCATCCAATGAGTGAATTTCTGGGCACCGTGGTCATTGCTATTTTACTTTGGTTCGGAGGCATGCTGATTCTGACGCATCACAGTCACATCACAGCACCTACTTTTATTTATTACCTGATCATTTTCTACAGCATTATCAATCCATCCAAAGACTTATCCAAAGCCGTTTACAGCATTCAGAAAGGCTTGGCCTCGTTGGAGCGCATCGATAAGATACTGCATGCTGACAATTCATTGACGGTCATTGATTCTCCAAAACCGTTGCACGGATTTTCGCGTGTCATCGAATACAAAAATATTTGGTTTAAATATCAGAATGAATGGATTCTGCGAGACATTAACCTGACGATTGAACATGGAAAAACGGTTGCCATTGTAGGACAATCAGGCTCCGGAAAATCGACCATTGCCGATTTATTGCCTCGTTTCTATGATGTTGACAAAGGCGAATTGTTAATTGACGGCATTAACGTGAAAGATGTCGCCTTACACGAACTGAGAGAACTGATCGGATATGTCAATCAGGAACCCATTCTGTTCAATGACACCTTCATGAATAACATTAAGTTCGGAGTTGATCATGCGACGGATGAACAGGTTATAGAAGCTGCGAAAATAGCCAATGCTCATGAGTTTATTAGTACGTCGGAAGAAGGATACGAAACTCGCGTCGGAGATCGAGGCACCAAATTATCAGGCGGGCAAAAACAACGCATCAGCATTGCGCGAGCCATTTTAAAAAATCCACCGATTTTATTGTTGGATGAAGCAACCTCTTCGCTCGACACAGAGTCGGAACGGCTGGTGCAGGATGCGATTGATCAATTGATGCAAAACAGAACGTCCATTGTGATTGCGCACCGATTATCAACCATCAAACGTGCCGACATCATTTGTGTGTTGCATGAAGGGCGCATCGTGGAACGGGGCAAACACGATGAACTGCTGGCACTCAACGGCTATTACAAAAAACTCTACGACATGCAATCGTTCTGAGAGGTACTGAGCGATTAATCGGCCGTTTCATCTTCAATCAACCCATCCATAGCTGCTTGCGATTCATCCTCAACCTGAGTGGACAAATCGTCCACATTGTTGTCATCAGGTTGTTTTTGGGCAGAATCATCATTATAGCTGGTTGACTGCGGTTGGTACGTCATTTGCTCTGTCATCGATTGCGCATCCAGATTGAAAATTCGTCCCGGAAACAGCTCCACCCATTGCACATAGTGCGTTGCCACAATCACTGTGGTTCCTGCCTGATGAATCTCATGCAAGAGACGCATCAGTTTCTCGCCGGTTTTAAAATCGACATTCCCCGTCGGTTCGTCTGCCAAAATCAGTTCAGGTGAGTTTAATAAGGCTCTTGCAATGACAACACGCTGTTGCTCACCTCCGGAAAGTTGATGCGGATATTTATTTCGGGCATGTTCCATCCCAACTTGTTCCAACACCTGAATGACCTGATCGGACATTTCTTTCTTGCTTTTCCAACCGGTTGCTTTGAGCACGAACAGGAGATTCTGATAAACGGATCGATCGGCCAACAGTTGGAAGTCTTGAAAAACAATGCCAATCTTTCGGCGCAAATGAGGAAGATGACGCCGTTTGATCTTACGCAAATCGTAATTAAAAATCTCGGCGATTCCGCTTTTAAGAGGAATCTCTCCATATAATGATTTCAGCAGTGAACTTTTTCCACTCCCGACGCTCCCCAACAAATAGACAAAATCTCCTTTCGAAATGTCCCATTGAACATGTTGAAGAATGATCGATTTTTCATGAATAATGTCCACATCCTGATAATGAATGATTTGATTTTCCATAGAAATATATTGACAGAGTTCCCGATAATCTTTATGATCCATCATCAAACGGCATATCTCGTGTCATAACAATCACTCAAGTGATGAGAATGACGAACAGAATCGTTTGATTTGTTGACTTTTTGACATCATTGGCACAAACGCCATTTCACTTTTTTACAGGCAATGCAAATCAGACCATCTCCTCATCTGTAAAGCACGCCGTGATTGGCACAAAGTTACACATATTTTACAACATTCATTCAACATACACCAGGCCCAGACATCACAAAAGACTTCTGTACGACACAGTTGGTGGTTATCATAAAGTTATGTATTTTTGTTTGCCTTTTTCACGGTTTTCACCATCCGATTCATTGAATCATCGTTGAAGGTCACTGCCATTGATTTTTTTTTAACTCAATGATCGATCTTTGTACCATGGTTAACTCATCCTGACTAAAGCAGCAGGAACTGAGGCATGAACAAGCCGTCAACTGGTTGTGATCAAACACATAATGACTCGGCGAGATCTTTACATTCTTAGTGTAAAAAAATAAAAACAAACGTATGAAACGAGCCATAAAATAGCTCATGCTCAAGAGAATGTTTATTTGGCGAGTTACATACATCCTTAATGTTAAAAATAAAAACAAACGTATGAAAACTTATAAACTGAGCATTCAATTTCTTCTGCTGATTGCGTTGGTGGTAGTGTTAAGTTTGTTGAGCATCCTGTTTTGGCAGAGCATTACGCCGTTCGTTGCCTCCATGCTCCATCAGTCGGTTTCAGCATGGATGACAAATATCAATTATTTGAAAGGCTTGCAATTCATTACTTCTACGAGTATGTTCTTGTTGCCGCCTTTTTTTCTGGTGTGGATCCTCAAACAACCCATCGGAAAGACATTGCAGATTCATCGCATCGCTCGTCCTGAACTTTGGATTTTCACCATCATCAGCATGTTGGTTGCACAACCCTTTATCAATCTGTTGGGCGAATGGAATGCCCATCTTTCTTTGCCGACGTGGTTATCGGGATTAGAAGAATGGATGAAAAAAACCGAAACCATGAACGACGCCATCGTGAATCAATTTCTTGCAGTACATCATTGGACGGGATTGCTGTTTAACATGGTGTTAATTGCTGTATTGCCGGCATTGGCTGAGGAGTTTTTTTTTCGTGGCACGATTCAACGATTATTTTCCGAAAAACTCAACGTTCATCTGTCCATTTGGCTCACAGCGATTATTTTCAGCGCCGTGCATCTTGAATTTTACGGATTCCTTCCGCGGATGTTGTTAGGAGCTTATCTCGGCTACCTATTTGTTTGGTCGGGAACCATTTGGTTGCCTGTCATTGCACATCTTACAAACAATGCCATAGGCGTTTTTATTGGGTATCAGATTGCCAATCATCAAGGATACGACTATTTGAACCAACTTGGGACTCACTCTTACCGAATGCTTTCACTCATTGGCATCGTGCTGTTTGTTCCAATCGTCTTGTTTCTTTATCGCCAGCGCACGTTGAAACGAAACGTTCCTTTTGAATAGCCGCCACATCGATGGTTGTGCTGCAAGCAACAAGGAATGACCCGAAGCAGAAAAATCATTTTTCTCCTTCCAAACTGCTGATCACATGAACACCATTTTTCTCAAAAAAACCGTTTTGGAATTTCTCAACCTGATCTATCCAAACACATGTATTGCTTGCCACAAAACACTCATAGAAGGCGAACAACATCTTTGCATTCAATGCTTATCAAGCCTGGCATATACTTCTTTTCATTTGCAACCTGACAATCCGATTGAGCGGCGTTTCTGGGGTAAATTTCCGGTTCATCGTGCCACCGCATTGTTTATCTATCAGAAAGCAACCAACAGCCAATTGATTCTTCATCATTTAAAATACAAAGGCAACAAGGAACTGGGAGCCATGATGGGGAATATGTTAGGAGAAACGATCAGTCATGTTCCCGATTTTCATGTCGATGTCATCATTCCGGTGCCGTTGCACCCGAAGAAATTGGCTAAACGCGGCTATAATCAAAGTGAATGGATCGCCAAAGGAATTTCGGAGAAAATGAAGGTTCCTGTTGACACCGATCATTTGATTCGGGTCATCGAAAATCCAACACAAACCAAACGTGGCGTTTACGAGCGATGGGAAAATACCAACGGAATTTTTGATTTACACCATGCCGAAGAGTTAAATCACAAACATATTCTGCTGGTAGATGATGTCATTACCACGGGATCAACCATGGAAGCCTGTGCCATGGCGCTACAACAAGCAGGAGATATTACCGTCAGTATGGCGTTTTTGGCAGCAGTTGTTTAGTGACAACTACTCGTTGAGTCGAGCAATAATGGTTTCGTTTCCAACCGTTTTCTCCCCATGAGTGACGTAGATTTCTGTATCCATAGGCAAAAAAAGATCCACTCGTGATCCAAACTTGATAAAACCAAGATGCTCATTAAGGTGACAGCTCTTTTGTGGAGCTGCATACGTCACAATTCTTCGTGCCAACACCCCCGCAATTTGACGAACTAAGATTTGCGTTTTCAAGGGCGTTTCAATCACTACCGAACAACGTTCATTTTCACGGCTCGACTTTGGCCGATAAGCAGCAAAATGTTTCCCGTTGTGATGCTTCACATATTTCACTGTTCCCGCAATAGGATACCAATTGGCATGAATGTTGAAAATCGACATGAAGATGGAAACCTGAATGCGTTTGTCGTGAAAATACTCGTTTTCCACTGTTGGCTCAATCACCACCACCGTTCCATCAGCCGGAGCAATAATTAAACTAGGATCATCAATGTCGCCGGCCCGAGAAGGATTTCTGAAAAAATATGTAAAAAACATGATGGTTAAGATTGAAATCAAAATGTTGATTTCCAAAAATACTTTTGAAAAGCTAAAATAGATAATAATGTTGATAATTAACAAGATAAACAACAAAGTGGACAAGATCCATCGTCCTTCTCTATGAATTTTCATGTGTCGATTTTTATTTTTTTTACACTACGTGTATGTAACTCCCGTTGATCTTTACGTCGTTTTGAAAGCATCGTGACGGGTTGTTGCATCCATTTATTTTAATTTTTTCGATCCATCTTTCAACAACAAATGTCATTGATGGAAGTCATTAAAAAATATGTTTTCACATCTTGACCAGTACTTTCAACAGAAACAGCAAATAAATAAAAATGACCGGCGTACTTAAGAGTAAACTGTCAAAACGATCGAGCATTCCTCCGTGACCCGGCAAAATTTTCCCTGAATCTTTAATCTGCAACGTCCGTTTCATAAGCGATTCCATTAAATCTCCCAATGTTCCAACCACCGCAACAAGCGTTGCATAGATCATCCATTCGGGCAAAGACAATTGAGGCAAATAATGGGCAAAAACGGCCGAAACGCCACAAGCAATCAGCCATCCACCAATAGCGCCTTCCCATGATTTTTTAGGAGATACGCGTTCCAACAATCGGTGCTTTCCGATGGAAATTCCTACCAAATAGGCTCCCGAATCATAAGCCCAGATCAATACGAAAAAAGCCAATAAAAAGCAGGGTTCAAAGAACGCATTCATGGCATTTAACAAGGTGAAAGGAATGACGATATAGGCTTGTCCGGTGATGAAGAGCGACCAACTGTGCAATGGATTGGTATGCGTGTAAAACAACTCACTGCTGAGGATGATAATGGTTCCCACCACATAAATAGCCATAGAGAGCAAAAACCAATGAACGCCGAAACGCAATGCCAAAGGCGACACATACATCGCAATGCTGATGATAAATGCAGCCGTAGGCTCCACTAAGTTTTGTTCGCCGTGATTGGCAATGGAATAAAATTCCCAGATGGTTAGTGCAAGAATAATCAAAAACAATCCTGCAAAAAACCAATAGCCACCGCAAATAGATCCAACAATAGCTGCGACAAAAAGAGTTCCGGTTGCACCTCTTTTCAATAAATTATTCATCTGCATCATTTTTCACAATCAATACCCACAACTTCTTGGGGCCATGAGCACCCAACACCAATGTTTTTTCAATATCGGCAGTTCGACTTGGACCGGTTATCAACGAAATGAACGAAGGAAGTGCATCACCGTATTTCTTTTTCATAGCTGCATATGCATCCGTCACATAAGGAACTATTTGTGATTGGTATGCCAACACAACATGAAAAGGTGGAAATATATTCATCTGCCTTCCCGATGGATGAGCCGATGAAACCAACACACTGCCAGTTCGTGCCACTAAAAATTCACAACGGGTGATGCCCATGTTCATGCTGACAAATTGATCCTGTGAGGACGAAACCTGAATCGAAGCATCATGAAACAGCTTCAACAACGCTTCATCACGACAAAACAACGTGTTGATGCCTTCGCACTTCATTCTTTCAGCAAGAAGCAGCACGGCATCTTGTTCCGAATCAATGACCGTACATTCGCCATTGACCTGTTGAAGCTCATTGGAAAAACAATCAATCAACGGCATGGTTATTTCGTTGAGGCCATTTTTTCTCCAATCAGGCTCCTCAGGAATGCTGACAGGATGCAAACGTTTTGCTTGAGCAATTCGACTCAATATTTCTTCACGGGCATTCAACACTGCGTTCAATTACTCTTCCGTCTGTTCTTCAGTGGTAACGGCTGAATCCTCCACCTTGTTTTCACTCGCCTCTGACGAAAGATCGTGTTCTTTATCATCGGTTTCCTGCATCAATTCGTCCGCTCTTGATGTCCATGGACGTTTTCCGAAAATATGTTCCATGTCTTCCGTAAAAATCACTTCTCGTTCAATCAGCAAATTAGCCAACTGATGATGGCCTTCTTTGTATTCCGTCAATATTTGTTTGGCTCTTTCAAACTGCTCATGGATGATCTGTTTTGCTTCCGCATCAATCAAATTGGCTGTCTCATCGCTGTAGGGCTTTGAGAATCCATATTCATAACTGCCTGTTGAATCGTAATAACTCAAATTGGGCAATTTCTCGCTCATTCCGTAATAAGCCACCATGGCATAAGCCTGTTTGGTCACTTGTTCCAAATCGTTTAAGGCTCCGGTGGAAGGAGATCCGAAAAAGAGTTCTTCGGCAGCCCTGCCGCCAAGGGTAGCACAAATTTGATCCATCATGTGCTCCTTCGTAGTCAGTTTACGCTCTTCGGGTAAATACCAGGCGGCTCCCAACGCTTCACCACGCGGCACAATGGTTACTTTAACCAATGGATTGGCAAATTGCAACATCCAGCTCACGGTGGCATGACCGGCTTCGTGAAATGCAATCGATTTTTTTTCCGACAAAGTAGTTAGTTTGGTTTTCCGTTCCAAGCCGCCTACAATACGATCGACCGCATCAATAAAATCCTGTTTTTCGACCGATTTCTTTCCTTTACGGGCAGCAATCAATGCCGCTTCGTTACACACATTGGCAATGTCGGCTCCCGAAAAACCCGGTGTTTGACGCGCTAAAAAGTCAATATCCAAACCCGCATCGATTTTGATTGGACGCAAATGAACCTTGAAAATATCGATCCGTTCGTGCAAGTCGGGTAATTCGACATGAATTTGACGATCAAAACGGCCTGCACGCAGCAATGCTTTATCCAAAATATCGGCACGGTTGGTAGCTCCCAATATGATCACCCCGCTATTGGAACCGAATCCGTCCATTTCGGTCAACAATTGGTTAAGGGTGTTCTCACGCTCATCATTGGCCCCCATGTTTGGATTTCGTCCGCGTGCTCTACCAATGGCATCAATCTCATCAATAAAGATGATGCAAGGTGATTTCTCCTTCGCTTGTCTGAAAAGATCTCTTACACGCGACGCACCCACACCTACAAACATTTCGACAAAATCAGAACCGGACATTGAAAAAAACGGCACATCCGCTTCGCCTGCTACTGCTTTTGCCAACAATGTTTTACCGGTACCCGGAGGGCCTACCAAAAGAGCTCCTTTGGGGATTTTTCCACCTAATTCCGTATATCGTTTCGGGTTTCGCAAGAAAGAGACAATTTCCTCCACTTCCTGTTTTGCACCGTCTAATCCCGCCACATCTTTAAACGTAACTTTATTTTCGGCCGTCGTTTTGTCAAAGAGTTGTGCTTTGGATTTTCCGACGGAAAAAATACCGCCCGATCCGCCTGCACCGCCGCTCATTCGACGCGACAAGAAAATAAAGAACGCAATCATAAGCACAATGGGTAAAATCGAATAGAGAAAGGTATTGAAATAATCGCTCTCTTTTTGATAAAAGACTTCACCTGTAAATTGCTTATTAGCACGCTCATCCGATAAAAAATTTTGAATCTCCTGTGCCGATCCAAATCGCACGGTGATCTGCGGAGTTTGAGCATATTTTGCTGAGTCCTGACCAAAAACGGCTGTCAGACATCCTTTTTTAACGGTGGCCGTAGCATAATTTTGATTGGAAGTAACGGTTACTTTACTGAGGTAGTTATTGACAATATACCCTTGAAAATCAGAGTATGAAACCTCTTTGGTATTACTCGTTTGAGCAAAAAAGGTCATAGCAATCAGTCCAATTCCGATTAACGCATAAAAACCGTACAAAAAATTTTGACGGTTGGGCTGGCGTTTATTTAAGGGATTGTTGGGAGACCGGCCTGAACTATTATTGTTGTTGATATCCATAAAATATAGTCGAAAAAATTAAATTGCATCCGAAGCGTTGAAGGCTTATTGCTCTATTGTCGTTGTTATTATTGGGATGGCTGATGATGATGCTCTTTTGAGGTGAAGTCAAGCAAAATCAGCTATTTTGATGATATCGGCATCAGCCCATAAATGTTCAATGTCATAAAACATTCTCGGCTCTTGCTGAAAAATATGTACGATTGCCTGGAGATAATCCATTGCCACCCATTGTGCATTCTCGGTTCCGTCAATGGCTACCGGTTTGGTTTCTGTTTTTTGATGAACGTACTCTTTGACAGAGCGCGTAATGGCCGAAATATGCGTGGTGGAATCCCCTTCGCAGATGACAAAAAAGTTGCATGCAGCATTTTCAAATTTTGTTAAGTCAACTACGACAATGTTTTTCCCCTTTTTTTCCTGAATCCCTTCAACAATGGAATTCACTAACTGTTTGTTATCCATTCACTACTCTCCTAACATTATGCATCGAATGGGACCCATCATAGCCTTTTTAAAACCATGAACATGATACACCATAAAATAAGATACAAAGATAATGCTAAAATGCAATATTACATAATTCGATATGGACACGATTCAAAAGCAATTTTATCCATTCCACACTGCCTTACGGGTCATGGCATGGCAAAAAAAGAGAAAGGATGTTTCTAATGTTTTTTTAGATGAAACGCATTTGAACAACTGCGCGAGAGGTGTTCAATGTCCGCACTATCCTCACTGACTAAAAAAAAACTGCCTCTGTTTTCACAGAGACAGCTTTTTCCTATTTAATAACTCACAATTAGTTATTTCCACCTGCCCACCAAACCGGTGCTGTATAGACATACTGTCCGTTGCCGTACGCTTTGGCTACGTTTGGATTGGCAGTAACATCCGATGTACCGTACGTATAGCGTAATGGGAATTTAGTAGCATCCAATGGATTTTCCAATGTAATGAATGAACTTTGTCCCATTGCTTTCAAGCGACGATAGTCATTGTATGCTTCCAATGCTTCTCCTTCTCCACCATAGAATGCCAAGTATTTTTGAACCATGATTTCACGTAATGGATTGGCTTGGAATAATGGCTTCACATTGGTGTTGAGATAGTTGACCACGCTAGAATCAGGAATAGTGGACATTCCTAACGGACCACCATTGTACATTTGTACTGTAGCATCCGTATTTACGATGTTTGCCAGCGTGGTAATTTTGGTTGCAATACAGCTGCGTACGCCGTTTGAGAGACAAGCCCAAGCTGAATCTTGATTGCCTAAACGAGCAAATGCTTCGGCTTTCAGGAATTGCAGTTCATGATAACTCAATAAATCGGTAGGCACTTCAAACCCTAAGCTGTAAACTGAAACATCGTACACATCCATTTGTTGCACGGGGTTCCCGTTTGGTGCAGCATAGATTTGTGATGGATTGGTACGCAGTTCCCAACCTCCACTCATAAATAACACACTGGCACGAGGGTCATTACGTTTTACCAATTTATCAACGAAACTTTGACTTACAGAGAAGTAGTCACGATCGAAATAAAATTCCGCAAACGGGCTGTCGGCTGATGTACCATAACCTTGATAAACCGCATATTTAGCGTCATCACTTGCTGAATTAAACGATTGATTAGCCCACGTAATGATGTTTTGCAAATCTTGCGTTGGATTGTTACTCCGAGCTAACAAATGCATCGTATAACGGGCTTTTAAACCCAAAGCAAACTTCAACCATTGTGCATTCGGATTAGAAAAATTGCCAAAAATAAAGTCATGTGGACCTAACGGACCCGTTGCAGCTCCGTCCGATTTCTGCAAGTCGCTAATAGCCTGATTCAGATAGGCAAAAACAGCTTGATAAATGGATTGCTGTGAATCAACGGCAGGATTCAAATGAGATCCGGGTGCCGGAATATTTAAATCGGCAGCTTGACTGTAAGGAGCATCTCCAAACATATCGGCAATGATGGCTGAGTTATAGGCAGCCAACACTTCAGCAACCCCTCTTGTAGCGTAGTTCCCTGCTTCGGGGCCCCCTGCAGAACAGTTGTTAATAACAATCTTAGCGTTCTTTAAATTGTTATACAAATAGATCCATGCATTGTCATAGGTGGTAGCAGAAGTCGGTTGCGTTTGACGCAACTCGGCATCGTACATTTGTCCGTACGTCCCCACTTCATGTTCCATATAGAGCGATGCATAGAACGATAGATCCGATCCGACTACATTGAAAGCGGTGGATGTTTCCAAATCCGAAACAACGAATTTAGATGCCGCTGTTAACGGGTTGTCAGGGTTATTGTTAATTCTGTTCATAATGGAATCAGAACACGAGGATAACAACCCAATGCCTAATCCCATGATCACCCATTTTGAAAGATTTATTTTATTTTTCATAATGTACCTCAGATTAAAAATTTAGAATTTCAAATGCAATCCCATCCCATAGCTCGAAGTTTGAGGAAGTGAGAATCGTTCAAATGCGCCTGCCATCGTCGTATTTCCTTGCGATGCTTCAGGGTCAAAATTCGGATAGTTCGTCCAGATCAAAATGTTACGAACATAGAGAGAGAGATCTAAGCTGACACCACCATGGCTCAGCAAAGGATAAGACACTGATAATTCACGCAGTTTAATAAACGAATTGTTATAAATGGATGCTTCATCAATATTGTTGATCGCCATAAAATAATCTTGCAACTTCACAGGGGTGGTATTCGGCGTGCCGTCGGCATGAACGCCCTGAACAATGATATTTCCACGGTTGATGGTGTTAGCACCTCTTCCGTAAAATCCCAACAAACCATTGGTGCCCCCATACATTTGGCCACCGTCTTTCCAACTCAACACGGCATTCAACGTCACCTTCCACAAACGAAGGGTTGTATTGTAATCCAATGTAAAGTTAGGCGCTACTTTACCAATGACGCCAGGAGCACCGGCAACTGGAAGACCGCTGTCATCTACTACCAAATTTCCTTTGCTGTCACGTTGATAAGAAACACCGTAAATAACTGGGAATTGTTGACCTGCTTGCGCGCGAACTTGCGGAGTGGTAAAACCACCAAGGAAAATACTGTTCACACCGGGAGCCAATTTGTCCACATAATTCAACATTTTGGTCCAGTTAAACTGGTTGTCCCATTCAACATTGGCTGTACGAATCGGATTAATTCCTAACGTAATTTCATTGGTATTCGTATGAATAGCACCGCCATTGGTGATTAATTGAGAAGCTCCTGTGGATCCGGCCAAAGGAACAGCAAAAATTTGATCGGTCACATTTTGACGTGAGAAAGTATAATTCAACACCAAAAGATTTCCAAACATTTTCAGATCGAACCCGCCTTCGTATGACTTGGTATTTTGTGGTCTCAAGTTTGGATCATACACTGTTGTGGATAAAGTAAATGCAGTGACCCCATTGATCGGATAAAGAATCGGTGTTCCACTCCAATAACCTCCTCCATAGGCAGGTGTGACATAATAATTAGGTAAATATTGACCGGCCTGACCTACTTGAGCATAGGATGCACGTAATTTCAAATAGCTTAACGCGTGACTTCTGACCCCCGGCAATTCGGTAACGATAAATCCAAGGGAAGCAGAAGGATAGAAGAAACTACGATGATGAGAAGGCATAGTCGAAACGATATCATTACGTCCGGTGACATTCAGATATAACATGTCTTTCCACGAAGCCGATAAGTTACCAAAGAACCCAACGGTACGATTCCCCAATTGTGAAATGGTATTGTTTTTCGTTACCGTATTGTTCAAATTATTCCATCCCGGCCAGTTAAAGGTTTGTCCATAGGCATCCACCGATTTGGTTGTTTCGTCATTGATTTCATTCCCTACTAAAGCGGTGAAATCCCAGTCGGAACTAATTTTCCAATCGTAATTGGCAGTCAGCAATGAGTTGATGGTCGTGCGTTTGAACATGAATTCATCGGCAGAACCTTGTCCTCCTTGGTGTCCATAACCCCAAATGGTTTCATAAAGCGTTGAATAACTGTCAGCTCCCAATTGATATTTCACATCCAAGGTTTGATTGTTATTCCATTTGGCTGAGTAGGTCGTGTACACATTACCAAAGAAACGATTGGTTGTTTCATCAAATAAGTTATTTTTTAATGACCAATAAGGATCATCAAAACTGGCTGTCGATCGATAGGCATTTTCCTTATAGGGATTGTTTGCATAGAAATAAGGAATACCTTTCAAATCATAGGAAGGAGGCGCCGGATAAACCAAAGCGACAATCCCGTCGTTGGCGCTGGTCGTTTTCAAGATCCGATCTTGCACATAATTGGTGTTGATCCCCGTTTTCCAATGATCATTCAACTTGGTTTCAATACTTCCGCTCACATTGTAACGATTCATGCCGGTAGATGGAACAATCCCGGTTTGATTCATCGTTGACATAGAGACCGAATAATTGGTTGTTCCGGTAGATTGAGCCACATTCAGCATGTTGCTGGTAGTAAATCCTAAACGGAAAAAGTCTTTAATGTTGTTGTACACATGCGGTGTTGTCCATGGATCCAAACCGGCATTAGCACGCTGTGGAACATAATACATCCCCGGGTGCATCCCATATTTATTGGTGTACGTGTTGGTCGTTTCTCCACCATATTTGGCATCCTTGGGTAAATTGACAATAAGCGGTCCCCACGATTGAGATGAAGTAGGAACATAGTTTCCATAGCTACCTTGTGCCCACATGGTTTGCAAAGTCGGATAACGAGCAATGTTAGCCACTGCGTTGTTGGTCGTAAAAGAAACTTCAGGTTTTCCTTTAGCAAGACCTTGACCGTTCTTTGTAGTAATGATGATGACCCCGTTGGAAGCGCGAATCCCGTACAAGGCTGCTGCTGCTTGCCCTTTCAAAACGGTAATGCTGGCAATGTTGTTCGGGTCAATGTCTGCTCCACGATCGGAATAGTCGGTTCCGGTGACGCTGTTTCCGGTCGATACGTCAGGAGTTGATGCAATCGGCATCCCGTCAATAACATAAAGTGGCGTGTTATCCCCTGTAAAGGAACGAGCTCCACGAATGGTAATCAACGAAGAAGCTCCCGGCATTCCACTGGAAGGCGTAACCGTTACTCCGGTGACTTTGCCATCCAATGCACTTGACAAACCGGTGTTTCCTGCACGTTCCAGCTCTTTGCCGCTTACATCGGTTGCCGCATAGCCTAATGCTTTTTGATCTTTCTTGATCCCAAAAGCAGTAACCACCACTTCATTCATTTGTTGTGCATTTGAATGCATGATGACACGCATGTTGGGTTTTGCTTCCAATTCTTGTTTGTTCATCCCAACATACGAAAAGACCAATGTCTTATTGTCGGCAGGGACACTAAGACTAAATTTACCGTTCGCATCGGTAATCGTACCATGAGTAGTTCCTTTTACAACAACAGAAGCACCAATAATGGGCTGTCCGTCATCTGCCGAAATCACTACTCCTGTCACATTTGTTTGAGCCGAGGCCCAACTTATGCCAATCAATAGGCATAATAGAGTCATTACTTTTCTCATAAATTTGACATTTAGTTAAATTTCACTTTCCTTCATCTCTGTTTTTTCGAATTAAACGAGGCAAAGATAAAGACGATTTTTTTATTATCCAAATCTTTCCTTTCAGATTGAAAATTTTATTTCTAATTTTGTCTCAAAATGTCATCATTTATGTATAATAATACTTAATAAAACAGATCCTATCCCATTTTTTGCCTCTTTTGATTTAAAATCAACGGATGATGCGGTCATTTTTTTCTGGCGACATTAACTTAACTATTGTATATTATGCAATAAAATCATTGAATTGCAAACAAATGTATGATCATGTAAATATAAAACAACCGTACCTGAGTAACGTTCTAAAATAAATTCATCATATTTCCTTTATCCTCTGCCATTTAAACCCAATTTATAAAAATCACACTCCATTGATCAGCAACGGAAGCCGACATGCAAAATGCTTTTTGTGTTAATTTTGTGGTCAGATTCATCTCGTTTTTTACCCACCATCGACCATTTGGGCTCATTGGCCAAAACAAAATTGTTAAATCATGCTGTTAAAATAAATCGCTTTTCATTGCTTGAGCAACAAATTGAAAGTTTTGTTTTAACAGCACACAACGTCGTTGGGGATAAAGCGGAATAGCTTCGTTATAAGAATGTTTTGATACGCCATCCACGATGGTGGAGCAACATCGAGACTAAAAAAAAATTCTAAAGAGCCGATAGCAGCCTCAAGCAGTCGATTTTTCTAAACAATTGAAAGCAATAGAATGCCGAAAAGGCTAATCAAATAGGGTGGGCATTGCCTTCAGAAGGAGGCAAAAAAAAGAGGCTGACTTGTTGAGCCAACCTCCTCTTTTTACGATGAAGAAATTTATGCGTTTTTGAACGTTTTCACTCCGGCAAAATGAGCCATCTTGCCCAATTCCTGTTCGATACGCATCAGTTGATTGAACTTTTCAATGCGTTCGCCGCGACAACCGCTTCCGGTTTTGAGGTGACCGGCATTAACGGCTACGGTCAGATCAGCGATGAAGCTGTCCACTGTTTCGCCGCTTCGGTGTGAAACAAAGCAGTTGTAACCGTTCCGATAAGCCATTTCGATCGTTTCGAGTGTTTCGGAGACCGTGCCGATTTGATTTAACTTAATCAGGATGGAGTTGGCCACGTTCTTTTCAATGCCTTTTTCAAGAATAGCTTTGTTTGTGCAGAAAATATCATCGCCTACCAATTCAACTTTATTACCCAACACTTTGGTCAAATTGGCCCAACCTTCCCAGTCGTTTTCAGCCAAACCGTCTTCCAACAAAACGATCGGATATTGTTTTATCCAGCTTTCCCAGAGTTGAATCATCTCATCACTGGTTAAGAATTTTCCCGAACTTTTGAACATTTTGTATTTGCCATCTTCCCACATTTCACTTGAAGCAGGATCAAGACACAAGCTCACATCTTCACCGGGTTTATAGCCGGCTTTAGTGATGGCTTCGAGAATGACCTCAACGGCTTCCTCGTTCGATTTCAGGTTGGGAGCAAAACCGCCTTCATCGCCAACGCCCGTGCTGTATCCTTTTCCTTTCAGCACCGATTTCAAGGTGTGGAACACCTCTTCACCCATGCGAATGGCTTCCTTAAAAGAGGGCGCATGGTGCGGTGCAATCATAAATTCCTGAAAGTCCACATTGTTGTCGGCATGTTTTCCTCCGTTGATGATGTTCATACAGGGAACAGGCAACACAAACGAATTGATACCTCCTAAGTACTGATACAATGGCGTTTTTTCACTGGCAGCTTTGGCTCTGGCGTAGGCCATCGAAACACCCAAAATGGCATTGGCGCCTAACTTCGATTTATTGGCCGTCCCATCTAAATCGATCATTAAATAATCCAATTCACGTTGACTTTGAATGCACTTGCCTTCCAATTCTTTGGCAATGGTTTTATTGACATTTTCAACCGCCTTCAGCACTCCTTTGCCGTCATACCGCTTTTTATCCCCATCACGAAGTTCAAATGCTTCCCGTTCGCCAGTAGAGGCGCCGCTTGGAACCATAGCACGTGCCCGTGAGCCATCTTCTAACATCACTTCAACTTCCACTGTTGGATTTCCTCTTGAATCGAGAATTTCGATTGCTTTTACTTTTTGAATTTTCATACGATTTATTTTTATTTGTGTTACACGATGGAATATGAAACGAACAGAATAAACATTGAATTAAACATGCTCTGTTTTATGGCTCGTTTCATTTGATTTCATTTTTACTCCTATATTATATGTATCGCTTTTGACGTCATGTTTCATCTTGATCATTGAATGGCCAAAGGCATCGTTCGTTTTGCGTTTTATTGTTTGTGGCACTGCTCAGTACATCGCTCGCTTGATTTCAGCTACACAAATATAAGACATCAACCTCCGTTTTGTATTTTTATTAGATTTAGTAATAGAAAATGAAGGATTTTTTAGGTTTCACCAGGCCAAACGATCGTCACTAAAAAAGAATATCCTCTTATCATCCATTCATTTGCAAAGCGTCCTGCCGTTGAATCATCGCAGAAATAAAAACGGACAGGAAAAAGGCGTTACAACATAGGCAAGGAAATGGCAACGGAATAAAAAATTTCACCAGGCATAGTGAAATGATTCGATGAGTAGGGAGTACATTATTGGGGTTGCTGCCGACAGCAGGAAGGTGTCGTTCATGAATTTTTGATCCAGAACAGGTGCGAATCCCGAAATTTACTCAATTTCAATTTGATCAATCTCTTTCATCAACCGATCGGTCTCAGTCAATGCGACGATTATTTTCTGATAGTGCAATATGTCGTCAAATTCCAGCGTGCGATCTTTTCGATCTTTGAGCCATTTTTGAGCCGGTTGGTATCCGCCAATATAAAAGTTCCAAGCTATTTCGGGTACATTGTCGAAATATTGCGTAGCGTTGATGTAAACTTTTCCGTTTTGATAATTTGGTTTGGTTACCACATTATCGCCATCAATGGGGTATTGCGTAATGAACCTTTCAACGATGGGTGATTCCAATAAATGGATTTGGCGTAATTCGCCACCCAATTTGACCAATTGCCAAAATGTTGATAAACCATCCGTAGAGACACCATCCGTAGAGACACCATCCGTAGAGACACCATCCGTAGAGACACCATTTATGGTGTCTCTACGTGGAAATGGCACCCTCGGAAAATCAATTTTCAGGAATTCTTTGTATTTCTCGCGGTAGGTTGGTGAATGTAACACGGCATAGATGTAATCCAATAGATCAATGGGGTGTAATAGTGAATGATTGCTTTTTGGAACAAAAAAATTTGGATTGTCTTTGGTAATGTTGAGCAATATATCCTTTCCGCTTTGTTGTATGTCCTTTGGATTGGGGCTATATACCAAACCCAATTTAGCAGCTATTTGCTTTACTATTTCTGTGTTTAGGTTGGGTATTCTACCACCGAGGGCTGAGCTTGTCGAAGCCCCGACGCTTTGTTGTACGGTGGTTTCGGGATAAAGGTAAAGAGGAAAATTAAACGTGTGATTTGTCACAAAATCTCGATTTGAAAGATTATCTGATACTAAAACTTCAATTCCTTTTTGTTTAGACTGCCTGACCACGTTTAAACCCAAATTTTTTCCTCTAATGTAATTTGACATTAGTTTATATCTTGCTCTTTGCAAAATTTGATTATCAAAAATGGTAAATCTTACATCAAATGGTCGATAATAAAATTGAGTTGCAACTAAATATTTTTTCTCAATTAAACTTTTATCAAAAGCAACAAGTTCATCATCATTACCAGTGGCAATTCCCATAGAATTTTCAATAAACAATAATCTTAAATCAATATAACTTTCAAAATCCTTTGCATTTTCAAAATTCTTTTTGACCAAAAAGTAATTTGGTTCGTTAGGTTTGAGTTTATTCCACGGAATAGAAGCGATAGAATTTTGGTTCAAAAAATCGTATTTTTCTTCACGTTTGCCTTGCAAGTCGAAGTGGAATACCTGTGCGAGTGGTTTATCTTGTTTCGCCATTTTATTTCAATAATTTTCTATTTTCAACTTCCTGCAATATTGTCATTTGCTGTATTGCAATGTGGTTTAGTTTTTTCAATCGCTCGTTTTGTGGCATATCTTGGTTAATGAAAACGGCATTTAAATTTTCCATATTCGATAGGCAAATCAATTCGTTAATTCCAGCATAATCGCGGATATTTCCCTTTAAATCGGGGTTTTGTTCTCGCCATTGTTTGGCTGTCATTCCAAATAAGGCCATGTTTAATACATCCGCTTCGTTGGCATAGATCATTGAGGTTTGCTGGGTGGTTAGTTCTGTTGGAATAAGTTTGTGTTTGATGGCATCGGTATGTATGTGGTAGTTAATTTTTGCCAATTCGCGTTTGGCACTCCACCCAATTTGTGCCTGTTCTTTTTCTTTTACCCGTTGGTATTCTTTAACTAGCAGAAGTTGAAACCGCGGACTAATCCACATTCCAAAATGAAATGCTATATCTTTGTGAGCGTATGTACCTCCATAGCGTCCGACTTTAGCAGTTATGCCTATTGCCGAAGTTTTTTCAATCCAATTCTTTACAGAAAGAACAAAATGATTGCTTCCGGCTTCATTTTTAATTGTACCGAATTCGGTATAATTAAAATTAGGATTGAATAAAAGTTCCCACTCGCCAATGTATTCAATGGTACTTTTTAGGCTGAGCCATTTAATAATGATATGCTCTTCCATTTGGCTGTGAGCCATGTCGGTCAACGAGATATAATCTTCGTTATGACTATTAATAACTGAGATTTCAGCATTCTCAATAGTTAGTTTTTTATCCTTTGCCATCATAACCTATGATTGTTTTTTCACAAATATATTAATACTCACCCCTTGCATTATATCGAATACATTTTGGTCGGCACTTCCATCCGAGCAAACCTCTTTTTTCTTTGCATTTCCGTGCAAATCGAGAATATAAATTTTATCAAAAGTTTTCATTAATTCTTCTCTCATTTTTCGGTGTATAATTCCATCAATAAAGCTATTGTTAGAAATATAAGCTAAAATTCCGCTTCCGTTTTTTTCGATAAAATGTTGCCCAAATCGAATAAATTTAATGTAATCGTCAGATAAAGGCTGGATGTTTTTTTCGTTTAAATCTTTTTTATAATCAGACGTTAGTTTTTCAATCCATTCGCTTTTATTACTGCTACTTACGGAATACGGCGGATTTCCCATTACTACCATTACGGGCGTATCCCGTTTGATGTGATTGGCTTCGTTGGCTTCGGTGCTTAACCAATTGGCAAATAACGTTCCTGTGTCGGGGTGATATTCTTCTAAACTGTTGGTAAGGAAAACTCTAAAACGTTGGTCTTTGGTTGGTTTGTAGCCTGTTTCAGTTAATAGTAAATCTAATTTCAAATGCGCCATGGCATAACTGGCCATCAGCAACTCGAACCCATTGAGGCGTGGCAACAAATGCGTCTCTACGTAATTGCTCCAAATGCCCTGCTGTCCTTCAAACTTTTGGTGAATGAGTTTGATTACTTCGGCTAAAAATGTGCCTGTGCCGGCAGCAGGATCGAAGATTTGCACTTTGTGTACTTCCTTTTCTATCTTTTTGCCTTGTACATCAACGTTTATTTTGGTTTTGCTCGTGTCGGCAAGTCCTTGCGGTAAATCGAATTCAGTTTTTAAAAGATCATCCACGGCACGAACAATAAAATTGACAACGGGTTCAGGGGTGTACCAAACGCCACGGGCTTTACGCAGTTTCGGGTCGTATTCGCTAAGGAATGTTTCGTAAAAATGGATGATCGGGTCTTCCATTTTTGTGCTTTTCCCGTAGTTCTTTAAAATTTCATCTACGTTGCAAGCAAGGAAAATAGAAACCAAATCGTCAACAATCCATTTGATGCGGTCATCAACCTCCAAACCGGCAATATAACCAAAGAGTTTTTTAAGGAATGGATTTGATTTTGGAATGAGTTCGTAGGCTTCTTGTCTGCTGAACGTTTCCAATGATGGGTCGTGCGAACGAGCCGCAAACATTCCGTAAGCAATGGTTTGAGCGTACACATCGGCAAATCCTTTGGGGGTAATGTCGTGTATCAGGATTTGCTTAAAAGCATTCATTTGATCTTTCAGCGTGCTGTCTTCGTTATGCGTTTCATCGCTCGTTAGCGCTTTTTCAATCACCTCAGAAAGCAGGCTGGCTTTGCCGGCCATCATTTCTGCCAATTTTTTACTGCTTTTGATGGTTTGTCCGGTGTGCGAACAAAAACTTGTTATCAGGTTTTCAAATCGCTCAAAATTCTCGGGTATTGGTTTTATCCCTTTTCCCGTTACTTCTCCAATGGCAATTTTGGTTACAAATTGCCCGTCACGATATAAATGAAAATCGAGATAGTCGGTAAAGATCAAATTGTTTAACGAAGCTTTGTATCGGTCGAATTGCTCTTTATTTCCTGTTTTCTTGGCTCCTTCGAGGTCGCGGTCGCCAATGTCTTTTGCTTCGATAAATCCAATGGGGATGTCTTTCTTTGTCAGAATGAAGTCAGGAGCTCCGCAGCTCTGTCTTTTCGGTTCGTTGGTCGCCCGGATGTCAGGCACTAAACTTTCAATCAGTTGTTGCAGGTCGCCACGAAAAGTATGCTCAGTCGCATTGCCTAATTGGTAGCGTTTATTGATGTTGTCAATGTATTGGGCGATTGTCATTTTTTAAATCCATTTCAAACAACTACAAATATATCCATTTTCTGCGGAGCGTCCATTAAAAAAAGACGCTTTGGCCAGTTGAAGGATTGGTTTGTGTGGAGGGAAGTCTGACAGGCAATGGAAATAAGCGTGAGTTGAATTAAATTCCCTTTGGAAAAGGCATTAGATTACAAATGCTTCTTAACGCTCATTGATTGAAGTCCCTGCAATCGAAATTTCGCTCAACAAAGGCTTCCATGCTAGATATTCCCGACCGCAGGAAGCCTTAGTATTAGAGGTTCGTTATTTGTATTTCTATGTTTTGTTTCATATTTGTCGAAGTCACAATCGTTTGCTATTGCAATTTACTGTTGTTAGATTTGTTTAAAAGTTCATTGATTCTTATATTTTCAATTCCAATAAAATTTAGCAAACAACAAATCAATAAAATGCGTAGCTTTTTCGTCAAATCGTAAAGTTCCAATCCGTCAAGTGTATTCGGTTTTTTAGATTTGTTCATGAAATGAGAATAATAATGTCTTGAATCAACAGCAGCTTTAATATTTATCTTTGATTGTTTGATCTTATCTATATCCCCAAATTCTTCTAAAATGAATTTTAATTCTTCAATTAATTTGATTTTATCATTTTTCTTTAGATTAAATCTAAATCTGATTCGCTCTTCTCTAAATCTGATACAGAATCCATCAATAGCTTGAATTACAATTAAAAAATCGGTACTATCAAAAATTGTTTTGCTTTTTACGCTTTGTATCAAATGTGCTCTTATTGGCGTAATCTCAGAATTGTCGCTATACCATTTTCTTATAAATTCAGGAAAAATGTCTTCTATTTGAGAATATGAAAACAAAAAATCAAATTCTTTAGTTTTTACTTTTTCGACATTTCTTTGAACGTAAAACAATTCAATTGGATGATAAATTTTATTTTTATTATCTAGTTCTTGATAATTATCCTCGTCGTATAGTAATATATGTGCGACGTTTATTGTAGAAAGAGAAGCCAGTGACATAAATTCCTCAAACAAATTTATGTCTGATAGAAAGTCTAAAATGGAAGACTTATTCTGTTTTCGTATTTGTAGAAAAGTGCTTTGTTTAAAAGTCGGATTCAAAAATCTCTCTGACCCATTAAAATGGGCATCTTTCTTTAAATTTAAAGTAGTCAAATTATTTACATCTATCGAAACAATTGGGTTCTTTACCTCATCTGTATTGACTGAGACACTAATTTTGTTTTTTTTATCTTTCTCACTAAAGCCATAAACAAAATCCAAAGCAGCCGGATAACACCACGTGGTTAATTCTGGGATAGTAATATCACTCCAACTAAATCTTTTATCCTTAAAATTCTCAATGTAAACACCATCTAAACAATACTGAATTGAAAATTTTGTAATTGGGAAAGGACAACTAAAATTGTAGCTACCGTAAGGGTAGCAATTTATAAGAGATATTTTGTGAGCATCGGAAGTAATTCCTAATATGATATCTCTGTAAGAGAAAGTTAGAAATTCGTTTTCAAAAGTTCCAAACAATTCTAATTGTATTGATTCATTAGGAATGTATGTTAATATTCCAGCAATTTTATTGTCTGGATCAGAAGGCAAATACCAATAACCTTTGTATTCAAAATTTTCTTTCATAGCTTATTATCTACTTTTAATTGTCATTTACATCCTAATTATATGACTTTTATAGTTCTTTTGCTATTATGCTCTACAGTTTTTCCCTTTTATTTATGCTTACCGCTACCGCCCTAGGTTATTGGTGTTTGCCGGTCACTGTTTCAAGGAATTTTCCATTTGCGGGCGTATTAGCTGTCGCCAAGTGACAAAATGAATGCGAGAGCAAAACCTCCCAATTGCATAGCTTGTCCAGATGTGTCAGGGGAGGTCAAACAGGCAATGGACATCGGCGTGAGTTATGGGATAGTGTTTGATTACCTTCATGTAATATACTTTAGTTTGACAGTCACCGTTATTACTTTCTATTTCTTTGAATTATAACATTCATTAGTCCAACAATTTCATTCAGTGTCTTTCCATCTGAACCTAGATGGACTCTGATTATTGGATCTGATAAACTATCAACATTGATAACAACAGTATAATCGTGATAAACTTTATCATCTTCTTGCGTAGTAATAGTTGATTTTTTAGCTGTAGAACCACCAATAACAGCTCCAGCTCCACCTAATAAAACATCACCTACAACCGCACGTTTAACCATATTACCACTTTTTGTTTTAGTGGTAGAAATAATTTGTCCCTTCACAACCTTAACATCATCTGTAAATGTGCAACTTAATATGCTTTTCATCTCAAAGTCTTTACCGCAAATCCAAATTCTTTTAGATTCCTCAAATGCGATGATCTCTTTGTCTAAATTATATTGTTCCAACACAAATACTTTTGCGGGATTACCATATTTGTCAATTAATTGACTCCGAGCGTTATTATAGGCAGGGATAATAACGTTTTGTAATTCTGCTTCTCTTTCAGCTTCGGATTCTTTCATCTTTTTGTCTTTGTCCTCTCTTTTTTTATCTTCTTTCTTAGCAGAATGGATAATCGCAATAATTAGGCTAACAGTTAATATCAATAGAATAGTGCCTAGTTTATACCAACCAACTATAAAGCAAATAATAACAAATAAGAAAAATAATATGTACCACATAACAATTTAAATTTAATAATATTTTAATATATCTTAGAAATCAACCTACTTTACTAGTGGTAATTTATTCTAAATCAAAGTCAAGAAAACACCAACTACAATAAAAAATATAACCATTCCAAGACAACCTCTTTTTGGTGGTTTATTTCTACTTTCTAGTGCCTTTTGTTTTGCAATTTCTTTTTCCTCAGGCAAAAAAGGTCTTCCACATTGAGGACAGACACGAAAAGGGGTATTAGAAAACTTCCCACAATATGAGCATTTTATACCATAACTTTCGAAATATTCTTTATCATTTACATGAACCCCACTTGATAGTTTTTCTTCAATAGGTCTTGTCTTAAGTTGTTCTCCAGGTTTAAAATTATACCCACAATTCAAACAGGTCATAATAATTTTGTTGCTCCCGAGCGTCCCAGCAATAGCCCCAACCACAGGATTTCCTACCAGTGTCCCTACAACAGCTTTACCAGTTGAGAAACCTTTCTTGTCAGCATGAACATTCGTTGAACCACATTTTGGACATTTAATTTCACTCATTTTTTATTTGATTTAAATTATCAATCGATTGTTTATAATTAGTTCGATTGAGTAATAGTGTTTATTGTTAAATGGTTATGCAGCTTTCTTTTTTTTGGCTTGCCCCTAACATTTACATAGATGAAACGGTTGGTTTTTCGGAGAACGATCATATTTGGTTGCTCAAATATTCATCACACACATTGGCACGACTTTATTCCAATCATTTCAACTACTTCGATGATTATAAAAACACTCCCCCACCACTCACGCAGCAGGGGAAATTTATTTTTTATTTTGCCGGAGCAGCCTCCGTCGATGGTTTATCTTTTGTGCCACCTTCGAGCAAATGATACTTTTTGCGGAGTTCGTCTAATTTTTGAAACAAGTCGATGCTTTCGGGATTAGGGGTAAGGTTGACTGCTTGCTCCAAGGCAGTGCAAAACTGAACGTAACTTGCCACGGCAGCCGGTTTGAGTGAAGAACCTGACGTTTTTTCGCGTGCTGCAACTTCGGCGATGCGGCTTTGGTAGCGATTTTTGAAAGCCGTGTTTTTCGTTTCGAGCAACGTAAAGGTGGCATCCACATTCAGCGTCACAGCGGCTGCCTTCAGTTCGGGGCTTGCTTTGTATTTGGCAAACAACTCCTCCAAAATATCGGTTTCGGAGTTCAATGGCAGTGAACCTGCATTCCAATAGGGTGTCAGCAGCCATTGCAACTGGTTGGCAGCAGCTTTGGATGCCGGATCACTACTTTTTTGGAAAGAACTCACCGCCCGTTTAATAAGCGAAAACAAGCTATCACGTTCAGCATCCAACTGTTTTAGCTCGTCGGAGAGCCCGCTTTTTTGGCTCTTGTTGATTTGCTTACCGAAGTTTTCATTGTCGGCAGCCAATTGGTTCAAGGCTGCAACCACCAGGGGACTTAACTGTAACTCCACCGCTTTGGCTAATTCAATACTCGTCTTAAAAAGCGAGAACGCATTGTTATTGTTCAACTTTGCAACGTACAAAACACTCAATGAAAAATGACTCATGTTGATTTAATTTTAAATGAATACTTGAAAAGAATAATGGTTGTTTTTTTAACGATAAAAATAGCTTCATGCCCGTTTTCACCCTGTCGCATTTTTCTGTAAGCCCAAAAACTTTTTTTCAACCCGTAGAAATTTTCTAAAGCTCCAAAATCTTTTTTTTATCCTTCAGAAATTTTCTGAAGCTTCAAAATTTTTTTTTCAGCCCTCAGAAATTTTCTAAAACCCCAAAAACTTTTTTTCAGCCCATAGAAATTTTCTAAAACCCCAAAAACTTTTTTTCAGCCTTCAGAAATTTTCTGAAGCTTCCATGTAAATTTTTTTAAACTTTACATTCACGATGTGCCCCGGAATGGCTCTGGTTCGGCTTTTAGATGATCAATGACCGGCAGATGAACGTTTCAACGGATAAAAGTCTTCAAATATACAAACATTAAATTGAACAATAAACTAAAAAACTACATTTTTTTATTGTTTTTTTGTTATATGTGCGAATTTATCAATAAATAAACAAACACAGCCGATTGCATGGGTGCAACCTGCTGCATGATGTTCGTTCTATCAGGTACAACTTTAGCGCTAAAAGTGCACCTTCTCATTCAGGTAAGGCAGTTTCAAATGCTTTCAGGCGTTCTGGAGCCGTTTTGATTAGCATACCACATTGGTATTTTGCGAAAAGGCTTTGATTCATTCCAACCCGTATGGCTATGGCCGAACGACTTCATTCAGGGGATGATATAAAAACCAAATGATGCAATAAGCAATTTTTTATAAAAAGAAACCACTGTATCCATCATTCTGTAAGCCCTTCAGCGATTTTTTGCCTTTACATTTTACCTCCATAGCCTAAAGTGGGATAAACGATGCAGCGATAGGAGGGAATCCTATTTTTTTGATGGCTCCTGTCAGCCAATTTAATCGATCTATGCTTAACTTTGCATTTTTGTTAACGAAAAGATCAGGCAAACAAAATATGGATCAC
>Ga0315298_1000325_pt1 | contig 94117 bp, 81 predicted proteins | sample WHS_1_MG_FD_203077 | JGI IMG/M metagenome (GOLD analysis project Ga0315298, IMG submission 203077) | Extremophilic microbial mat communities from Washburn Hot Springs, YNP, Wyoming, USA - WHS_1_MG | ecosystem: Environmental > Aquatic > Thermal springs > Hot (42-90C) | place: USA: Wyoming...
CAGAGAACCCAGGCAATCAAAACGGCAGCGAAGGCGTAAAAAGCCATAAAAGCGGAGTTGACAGCCCACTTCTTCTTAACGATGCCCGCGTACAGGACGACGAGACCGGGGACACTTTGCAAGCCAACGACAGTTGCTGCGGTAAGCTGCCACGCATTGTCACCGGTATTAAGCCAAGCTACTGACATGAAGAAATTCCTCCCTATAAGGATTTTGGAGCGGTTGTAAAACGGTTATAAGTGATTACAGCGCATCATTACCGGATTCGCCGGTGCGGATACGAATGGCCTCCAAGACTTCGGAGATAAAGATTTTACCGTCACCAATCTTGCCGGTGCGGGCACCTTTTTCGATGGCTTCAATGGCTTGGTCGACGGCATCATCGCTGATTACCGTCTCGATTTTGACCTTGGGGAGAAAATCCACCACGTATTCAGCGCCGCGGTAGAGTTCGGTATGACCTTTCTGGCGCCCGAAACCTTTGACCTCGGTAACCGTGAGGCCCTGGATCCCTACCGCCGATAGCGCCTCACGGACATCATCGAGTTTGAAGGGTTTAACAATGGCAGTAATCAATTTCATAGCGACACACCTCTCGTACAGGATTGGAACATCCCGGGGGCAGCAGCCCACGGGGGTTAGGACATGAAGCTGGTTTCGAGCATGCTGCGGAATCGGGTTTGGGCAAGGCCGTCGGTGCCTGAGAAACCCGTATCGCTTGGCATGGTGGCAGCGACATCAGGTAACTCAGCACGGGGAAAAGCCGCCGTTTTGGTACGTCGGTGTCACGGTCAGCGACCAGGCATGGGAGCGGGGACCGAAGCCGGTGAGGTTGGCCGCTTTCTCCTGGCTCCAGGGCAAGCCGCGCCCGATATTCCGGCTCTGATAGCTATTGGAGAAGTAGCTGGGGTTCAGAGTCATGACGTTATGCGCCCCTGTCTGTAGATAAAACTGCACGAGCCCGGTCCCAATCATTGTGGGCAGTGCCGCAAACATCGCCAGCGAGATGATCTTATAACGATAACCGTTTGTTAACGTGTTCACGTTTGTCGCTCCCTGTTGTATGACATCCCAGGGAGCTCAAAGCAAACTTGATGCCAATTTTTAACGATTTAAAAATCAATAGGGTTGGTAAAAAAGACGAGGTGCCAAACAGGACGGTGCACCATTATAGTGTGCTATGCACTATTATGGTGCGACATGCTGGGATTGCGGAGTAACAACCTTCAGGATGTGAATGGTTCCCTCAGAGAAAGGTCTTCCATATCCAGGTGAACATCATATCCCCAAAGGCTATGAACAAAGCTGAGAGTTCTCTGGGCCTCATCCTGGGCGAGGGGTTGGTTATCCATCTGCCGCAAACGCAGATGGCGATCGCCCCAGCGATCCACGGACACGATCTGGATGTCCGGCGGGCGGGTGCTTTCGGCGATTTGTTGGGCTAAGGTCTGGCGTAGATACCGGTAGCCGTGATCATCATGGATGGCGCTCACCTGGTATGTCGTAGCGCTGGGGTCGTTGCTCAGAGCAAAGAGATGCAGGTCACGCATGACCTTGGGTGAGAGATATTGCAGGACAAAGCTCTCGTCGCGGAATTCGCGCATGGCGAAGTGGATATGCTTGCGCCAGTCGGGGTCCCCAGCAAAGGGGAACCAGCGATGGTCTTCGCCCGTGGGTGCGAGACATATCCGTTTGATGTCCTGGAACATGGCGAAACCGAGGGCATAGGGGTTGATGCCGCTGTAGCGCGGATCATCAAAGTCTGGCTGGAAGGTGACGGCGGTGTGGCTGGCGTAAAACTCCAGCAAAGTACCGTCGGTAATCAGTCCCCTGGCATGCAGGCTGTGCAGAATATGGTAATGCACGAAGCAGGCGAAGCCTTCGTTCATGATCTTGGTTTGCCCCTGCGGGTAGAGATATTGGGCGATTTTGCGCACGATGCGCAGGATTTCCCGCTTCCAGCCCTCCAGGTGCGGGGCGTTCTTTTCGATGAAGTAGAGTAGGTTTTCCTGGGGGGATGGCGGAAATACAGCGGGATCAGCGGGCCGGTCGACGCTACGCGGGGGCAGGGTGCGCCATATTTCGGAGAGCTGCTGCTGCAGGTAGTGTTCGCGCTCTTCGCGTCGTTGTTCTTCCGCACGCGCCGAAAGCTGGCGCGGGCGGCGGGCGCGATCCACGCCGTTGCGACTGATGGCGTGGGCGGCGTCCAGCACGTCGGTCACCGCGTCGATGCCGTAGCGTTCTTCGCAGTGGGCGATGTAGCGCTGGGCGAATTCCAGGTAGTCGAGAATACCTTCGGCATCGGTCCACTGCTGAAAGAAGACATTGTTTTTGAAGAAGGCGTTATGCCCGTAGGCGGCATGGGCGATGACCAGGGTCTGCATGGTCATGGTGTTTTCTTCCATGAGGTAGCTGATGCAGGGGTTGCTGTTGATCACCAGTTCATAGGCCAGGCCCATCTCGCCGCGCCGATATTGCCCGGATTCGATGGCACGCTGTTTGCCGAAGGACCAGTGGGCATAATAGACTGGCAGGCCGATGGAGGCGTAGGCATCGAGCATCTGCTCGGCGCTGATGATTTCCAACTGATTGGGGTAGGTGTCGAGTTGGAGTTCTTCGGCGGCGATGGCCGCGATGGCTTCGGTGACGGCGTCAATCCGCGCGAAGGTCCAGTCGTTGTCGGTAAAGAGGAATTTAGACATGGCTCGGCGTCTCCTCTGTGGCAAAGAGGGTACGGAAGAGTGGGTAGATATCCTCGCGCTCGCTGGCGCGGGCGGTGATCAGTTCCGGGAAATCCTGAGCAATGGCTTCGTATAGTTGCAGCAGATCGCTCTCACTGTCACGGTTGACCTCCAGATAGAAGAGGTTGCGCAAGCGCGGCAATAGATGCATAAGATGCTCTTCCACCACCGCGTTGTCGGCAAAATAATTGTCGCCGTCAGATACCTGCGCCAGATAGACATTCCAGCGCTCTGGCGGGAACCGTTGCCGCATGATCTCCTCGGTCAGGGCGATGGCCGGTGAGACCAGCGTGCCGCCTCCCTCGCGGGCACCAAAAAAGGCCTGCTCGCTGCACTCCGAGGCGGTGCTGTGGTGTTTGATGAAGATGATCTGCACCGCCTGATAATGGCGATGCACGAACAGATACAACAGCAGGAAGAAGCGCTTGGCCAGATCCTTTTCCTTCTCGCCCATGCTGCCGGACACATCCATCACGCAAAACATCACCGCATTGGTGATGGGGTGGGGTTGCTGGTCGATGTGGGCAAAGCGCAGGTCCGCCTCGTCAATGAAGGGAATGGCTTTGATTTTGCGTTCCAGGGCGGCAATCTGACGATTCAGTTCGCTGAGGCGCTCCCGCTCCACGGAGACATCCTGCTTCTGGGCCAGGCGGCCATGAATCTCTTCTTGCAGTATGTCGCGGGCGTCCAGCAGGTCCTGCAATTCACGGCGCTTGCCGGCACGCAGGGCGAGGCGACGGGCACGGGCGGCACGCATGGTACGCCCGACGTGCATGCGGGAGGGGCTGCCATCTTTGATGAAACCCGCCCGCCGCCATTGATCTGCCTGAATATCCCCCGGCACGGTCTTGAGCAGATTGGGTAAAGCCAGTCCGTCGAAGAGCAGATCGAGAAATTCGTCGGCGGAGAGGACGATGGCCACCTCGTCATTGCCGAGACCATCCGGTGAGCCCTCCCGGCCCTTCCCCGAGCCGCCGCCTTCGGGTTTGCTGATTTTGTCGCCGCGCTGATATTCCTTATTGCCGGGTAACACCCGTTCCCAGGAGGTGTCGTTGAGGTCGCGGCGAAAGCTGGGTTCATGAAGATCGCGGGTGGGGATGGAAATGGGCTGGTCGGCGTTGGCCAGATCTTCAATGGAGCCGGAGCGCGCCATCTTTTCGACGGCAACCTTGAGCCGGGCGCGAACACGCCTGTTCAGACGATTTTGATTGGCCGTGGATCGGGTTCCGGAACTGCGCCGGTCGATAATCATGCTCATGGCAGACTCCTGGTCAGCGACACTTCACCTTATATTATGACCTAAAATGGGGCGGATGGTTGCGGCGGACCTTTCCCATGGGCGGTCCGCCCGGATCACGGCCTACTCGTATACCTGCTCACCGTGCTGGGTAATATCCAGTCCCTCCCGTTCCTGCTCGTCTTTGAGGCGCAGACCCAGGGTCCAGTCGATGACCTTGAGAATGATGAAGCTGACGATATGGACTAAGCAATAAGTGTGCAAGCATGGCTAACAATGGGGAAGCGTATGGATTATGGATCGCGACGCGGCGTCTGGAACGAGGGATGCACCAGAATGGTGCGGCAAGTATGCCGCACCACGGCAATGATCGGGGCTGCTGTTAAAAATGCCCGCAGATGCGGGCAGGATATTGTGGTTGGGGGGCGTGTGGGCCGTTACTCTTTTCCGTGACGGCCTGGTGCCCCTTAATGATGCTTGCGATAACGCATATACCAGTCCACCAGCAGACGTACCTGCTTTTCGGTGTAGCCCTTCGAGGTCATCCGCGCGACGAAGTCCTGATGTTTGCGCTCATCGTCGGAGGAACTCTTCTTGCCGAAAGAGATTACCGGCAATAGATCTTCCGTATTGGCAAACATCTTCTTCTCAATGACCGCGCGCAGCTTTTCATAGCTGGTCCAGGCCGGGCTGACGCCGTCGTTGGACGCCTTGACCCGCAGCACGAAGTTCACCACTTCGTTGCGGAAATCCTTGGGGTTGGCGATGCCCGCCGGTTTCTCGATCTTTTCCAGTTCTTCGTTGAGCAGGCTGCGGTCCATGAGCTGCCCGGTATCAGGGTCACGGAATTCCGTATCCTGCAGCCAGAAATCGGCATACTGGATGTAGCGGTCAAAGAGATTCTGGCCGTAATCGCCGTAACTCTCCAGATAGGCCTTCTGGATTTCCAGGCCGAGGAACTCGGCATAACGGGGGGCCAATTCGGTCTTCAGGAAGGCGAGATAGCGGGACTCCAGTTCCGCCGGGAACTGCTCGGCACGGACCTGTGTTTCCAGCACATGCAGGAGATGCACCGGGTTGGCCGCCACCTCGTCGCTGTCGAAGTTGAAGGTACGGGACAGGATCTTGTAGGCGAAACGGGTGGAAATGCCGTCCATGCCCTCGTCCACACCGGCCGTGTCATGGTATTCCTGCAGACTTTTGGCCTTGGGGTCCTTATCCTTGAGGGACTTGCCGTCATAGACCTCCATCTTCGACCACAAGCTGCTGTTGCCCGGCTCTTTGAGGCGGCTGAGGACGGAGAAGCGCGCCAGCATGTCCATGGTATCGGGGGCGCAGGGGGCGGCGTTGAGGGCACTGCTTTCGAGGAGCTTGTGGTAGATTTGCGTCTCTTCCGTGACGCGCAGGCAATAGGGCACCTTGACGATGTAGACTCGGTCGAGGAAAGCCTCGTTGCGCTTGTTGTTGCGGAAGGCGGACCACTCCGATTCATTGCTGTGGGCCAGGATGATGCCCTGGAAGGGCATGGCGCCAAAACCTTCGGTGCCATTGTAGGTGCCTTCCTGGGTTGCCGTCAGCAAGGGGTGGAGCATCTTGATGGGCGCCTTGAACATCTCGACAAACTCCAGCACACCCTGGGTGGCGACGTTGAGGCCGCCCGCATAGGAATAGGCGTCGGGATCGTCCTGGGAGAAGTCTTCCAGCTTGCGGATGTCCACCTTGCCGACGAGGCTGGAGATGTCCTGGTTGTTCTCGTCGCCCGGCTCCACCTTGGTGATGCCGATCTGGTGCAACTGGGACGGCATCAGACGATGGACGGTGAATTTGCGGATGTCACCGCCGAACTCGCGCAGCCGTTTGGCCGCCCAGGGAGACATTACGCCATTGAGGGCGCGGCGGGGGATACCGAAGCGATCCTCCAGTACCTGACTATCTTCATCTCGATCGAAGAGCCCCAGCGGCGACTCGAAGAGCGGCGACACTTTGCCATGGGCGGCGAGGCAGTAGATGGGGTATTGCTCCATCAAACTCTTCAGACGTTCCGCCAGAGAGGACTTGGCCGCCCCCACCGGGCCGAGCAGATAGAGAATCTGCTTGCGTTCTTCCAGGCCCTGCGCCGCGTGCCGGAAATAGGCGACCAGGTTTTCTACGACATCTTCAATACCATAGAAATCCTTGAAGGCGGGGTAGGTGAGCAGTTTACGGTTCATGAAAATACGTGACAGTCGGGGATCTGCCTGGGTATTCAGCACCTGCGGCTCGCCGATGGCTGCCAGCATCCGCTCGGCGGCAGTGGCATAAGCCATGGGCTCACGCGCGCAGAGATCGAGGTAGGCATCTATAGAGAGGACAACTTCCTGTTGCTGCAGGAAGCGTTCCTGGTAACGGTCGAATAACGCCATTTGCCACTCCTTGCGGCACTGCCGCGTTCACGTTGTTTAGACCCATTATAGGTCATAGGGTTCGCTGGCTGCGTAGCCCTCAAGTGCGCTATGAAATAAGCATTTCCCGTGCCAGTCCGGCATGCGCAGCACCGGCCGCCGGGTGTTTTACGGTGAATGGGGCGGGCTGAACTGGCCGCAAACGTCGTGCGCCAGGATGGCGCACCCGCCGCACAAGTATGGTGCAGAATCCTGGGCTGCGCCAGTGCAGTGAAGGTGCCTTACCTCTCCGGTTTGACGGGGGGCGTGGCGGCGACGCTGTTTGTAACAGACTGTTTTTGCAAGATGTGACAAAGAATAATCGAGTTGCGGACAAAAAGGGGCGGGAGGACCGCCCTGAAAGCCACTTGAGGAGGAGTGATCACATGACCATGATCAGTGTTGATAAAGCAGGAGGTGTGCCAGCTTGTCGATGTGTTGCTGCGCTGTGTGTGGATATTTTAAAAAGGTTCGCTTCGGCCTGACGTGGCACACCCTTTGCCTTGCTTAGTGGGCGCCATTCCCGGCCTTCGACCCGACAGGTGACCACCGATGAATCGCTTCGAGCATTTTCGTGAAGTGCGCAAAGACCTCTCGGTTTTACTTGGTGGAGTAGTCGATGCAGTAGCCAGCCCGCTGCTGCTGCAGCAGGACCGTGAGGCGCAACGCCAAAAACTAGCCTGTCTCATTGCCCGGCATCCTTTCCTGGACCTTTGCTATCTACTCGATGCGGAAGGGCTGCAGATTGGCGATAACGTTGCTGCCTCCCGCCGCCGTAATACGCAGGGTGGGGAAGGCATGGACCGTAGTCATCGGCCGTATTACCGGCTGACGTTGGAGGCGCATGGCCCGATACTCACCGAGCCTTATCTTTCTTCCGCCAATGGCCATATTTGTGTGACCGCCGCCGCTCCGATTCGTGATGAAAGTGGCAAACTGCTGGGTATGGTGGTAGTGGACAGTGAATTCGACCGTGCCCTTGCCCTGCTCGAAGAGGACGATATTCGCCGCGGTTTTGAACCCTATTTTAAGTTTTTTTACATTTTGTTTTCCTTGGGACTGCTGGCAGTGAGCATGGCTTTGGGGTTGCACGCGGTGCTATCGCTGGGGCCGGTATGGTCGTCAGCAGCTTCTCCGGGGGATTTTGCTGCCCCTTTTCAGGCAACCATTCTCTTTACGTTGGCGTTGGCGGTATTCGATCTGGCGAAGACCATTTTTGAAGAGGAGGTGCTGCTCCGCAAAGATATTCGTCGGCACAGCACTACCCGGCGCACCCTGACCCGTTTTATCGCCGCCATATTGATTGCGGTGTCTATTGAAGGATTGATGCTGGTTTTCAAATTCGCCCTGGATGCCCCGCAACATTTGTGGTTGGCGGTGGTGTTGCTGCTTGCCGCCGCCGCACTGATGGTCGCACTGGGTGCCTATGTGTATCTCGGCGCACGGGCAGAAGTTCTGCTCTTACAGCACAAGGATCAGCGCCAGGAAGACAGCTGAGGCGCTTTTCCGTGCGGAGGGTGCCGTCTCCTCAGGTTGGTGCGGCGGAGCGGGCCAGGCGCAGATCCAGGGTGTGGGGATAGTCTGGCTGGTCGTCCGCATAGGGCGGTAGCCAGGGGTGTTCACCGCTGCCGGTGGGCACGAAGAAGCCCTCACTGGGACTCTGCAGGCCCGCATCCGACCGTGGTCCCTGACGGTGCCCGGTGGTGGTGAAGCGGCTCTGCCGCCGTGCCTCCGCCTCCCAGGCGTTGACCGGAAAGGCTTCTGAATTGCGGCCACCGGGGTGCATGACATGGTAAGTGCAGCCGCCCACGCTACGCCCGTTCCAGGTGTCGATCAGATCAAAAGTCAGAGGTGTATGCACCGGAATGGTCGGGTGCAACGCGGACGGTGGCTGCCAGGCGCGATAGCGTACCCCGGCAACGTGTTCGTCATGGGCACGGGTAGCGCGTAGCGGCACCCGCCGTCCGTTGCAGGCGATCACATGGCGGCCCGGAGTCATGCCGGTCACGCGCACCTGCAGCCGTTCGACGGAGGAGTCCACATAACGCGCCATGCCCGTGCCGGTCACTTCTTCGCCGAGAACATGCCAGGGTTCGATGGCAGCGCGCAACTCGATGTCGATCTCGCCGACCCGGACATGGCCATGCTGCGGAAAGCGGAATTCTGAGAAGGGCGCCAGCCATTCGAGATCAAAAGGAATACCGTGCTCCTGCAGATCGGCGCACACCTCGCGGAGGTCTTCCCAGACGTAGTGGGGCAGCATGAAGCGGTCATGCAGGGTGGTGCCCCAGCGCACCAGTTCATGGCGATAAGGGGCTTCCCAGAACCGCAGCAGGAGGCTCCGTACCAGCAGTTGCTGCACCAGGCTCATGCGGGCGTGGGGCGGCATCTCGAAGGCCCGTAGCTCCACCAGCCCCTGCCGACCGGCCGCCCCGGCCGGCGAATAGAGCTTGTCGATGCAAATTTCGGCGCGGTGGGTGTTGCCGGTAACGTCCACCAGCAGATTGCGGAAGAGACGGTCCACGAGCCACGGCTGTGGTACGGTACCGGATGGTACCTGAGCAAAAGCGATCTCCAGCTCGTAAAGGGCCTCATGGCGTGCCTCATCCACCCGCGGTGATTGACTGGTGGGGCCGACAAACATGCCGCTGAAAAAATAAGACAGGGCCGGGTGATGCTGCCAGTAGGTGATCAGGCTCTGCAGCAGATCGGGGCGGCGCAAAAAGGGGCTGTCGCCGGGGGTGGCGCCGCCGAGCGTCATGTGATTGCCGCCGCCGGTGCCGGTATGGCGCCCATCCAGCATGAATTTTTCGGCGGTCAGCCGGCAGGCGTGGGCATCGTCATAGATGGCCGTGGTCTTTTCCACCATCTCCGGCCAGTGCGTGGAGGGATGGATATTGACTTCGATGACCCCAGGGTCGGGGGTGACGAGCAGCTTCTCCAGCCGTGGATCGCTGGGCGGCGCATAACCTTCGATGACCACCGGCATATTGAGTTCGGTGGCGCTGTGTTCGACCGCGCTGAGCAGGCACAGATAGTGTTCCGTCACCTGCAAGGGCGGGAAGAAGCAGTACAGGCAGCCTTTGCGGATCTCCAGGGTGACTGCGGTATGGGGGATCTCCTCCCAGAGTTGCTGGTTCGCCGTGGACGATGGCTGCGCTTCGGGGACATGGTTGTAGCGCGCGGCGATCTCGCCGTGGATATCCGGCAATGGCTGCATCGGTGCGAAGGGGTCACTCTCCGGCTGCCATTTGTTATGGGCCTCGACGACCCAGGGCAGGCTGTCGAGGGGCAGGCGCATGCCCAGCGGGGAGTCGCCGGGCAGCAGAACCAGCCGCCCGCCCCGGAAACTCCAGGGCGCCGAGTACCAGCGCTGCTGGCGCCATTCCCAGGCGAGGGGGAGCACCCAGCCCACCGGGTGGTCGAGTCCGGCCTGCAATTTGCCGACCAGCGCCTGGCGTTCCAGCGGGTCATCCAAGCGATGGGTACTGAGATCAATATTCACCGGGGTGCGGCCTTCCTGATGCAGGATATGCCAGGCATCTTCGTAGGCGGGCAGCAGGCGGTCGCTGTCGATCTGCAGATGGCGGGTCAGGGCGCAGGCGAAGTTGTGGACATCATCCGCCTGCCAGCCGTAGTCGTGCAGTGGATCGGCGAGCAGCCGAGGGTCGTGCCACAAGGGAATGCCATCCTTGCGCCAGTAGAGGCCGAGTGCCCAGCGCGGCAGGGGTTCGCCGGGGTACCATTTGCCTTCACCGGTATGGCGCAGCGCGCCCGGCGCGAAGCGCGCCCCGAGGCGCTGCGCCAGCTTCTCGGCGCGTTCCCGTTTGCGCTCGCCGAGGGCTTCCTGATTCCACTCGGGGGCATCCACCCCTTCAATGGCTACGAAGGTGGGCTCGCCACCCATGGTGAGACGCATATCAGTGGTCTGTAGGCGGATATCTATCGCATTGCCCAAGACCATTACCTGTTCCCATTGCGTGTCGGTGTAGGGCTTGGTGACGCGCGGTGCCTCCGGCAGGCGGGTGACGGAGTTGGCGAAGTGAAACTCCACCTCGCAGGCGTCGGTGGCGCCGGTGATGGGGGCGGCGCTTTCATAATGCGGAGTGCAGGCCAGCGGGATGTGGCCTTCGCTGGCGAATAGTCCGGAGGTGGGATCGAGACCAATCCAGCCGGCACCGGGGATGTAGACCTCCACCCAGGCGTGGAGATCGGTAAAGTCACTGGTGGGGCCGGCCGCTCCATCCAGTGGGGCTTGGTCGGCCACCAGTTGCACCAGATAGCCGGACACGAAGCGGGCGGCGAGGCCCATGTGACGGAGTATCTGCACCAGCAGCCAGGCGGTGTCGCGACAGGAGCCACTGGCTTTTTGCAGGGTCTCTTCCGGGCTTTGCACTCCGATCTCCATGCGCAGGGTATAGCCGATATGTCCCTGTAGTCGCTGGTTAACGGCGACGAGGAAATCCACGGTGCGCTGACGACGGCGCTTGATGTCGAGCAGAAAACGCTGCATTAGCGGGCCTGCCTTCTCCCGCTCCAGGTAAGGTGCCAGTTCTTTGCGGAGCGCGGGATCGTAATGAAAGGGCCAGTGCTCTGCTGCGGGCTCTATAAAGAAATCAAAGGGATCTATCACTGTCAGGTCGGCGATGACTTCCACATCCACCTTAAGCGATTTTGCGCGTTCCGGAAAAACGAGGCGCCCCTGATAATTGCCGAAAGGATCCTGTTGCCAGTTGAGGAAGTGCCTGGCCGGTTCGACGTTGAGCGAGTAGGCACGGATCGGCGTCCGGCAATGGGGGGCCGGGCGCAGGCGCAGCACATGAGGGTGGATCTGCACCAGGCGATCAAAGTCGTACTCGGTCTGGTGGCGCAGGACGACATGGATGCCCATGATGATTCCCTCTGGAGGTGATGTGGATGTCGTGTTTTCCGTCAGGCCTGCACGGCGCTCAAGTGCAATCCCTTAGGCATGTCATCAAAGCCCGAAGCATCACGGGCGAAGTAGGTGCCTTGAATGGTGCGGTGGACCATGGCCAGATCTTTCTGCGCCTGATCGAGGTATTCGTGCAGCAGGTCCGGACGCAGGTTGACGAGCTTCAGGGCATCCAGGCGCCGCCGTGCCCGGCGCACAGCCTCGGAAGGAACGCCCGTGTTGGGCAGATGGGCCAGCGCCACCTCCATCTCACCCATGCAATATTTCATGCTGCGTGGAAACTTGCCGTCCTTGAGCAAATAGTTTACCACCTGATTGCTGTGCACCTGCACGGAAACGTGACGGCGGTACATCTCAAAGGCACTCATGGCCCGCAATACGCCCAGCCAGAGGCTGGCCCCGGTCGTTTTCTGCAGGCCGTGATCCTGAGGCAGGATCACGGCGCTGGTCACGTCAACAATGCGCGAGGTCATGTCGGCGCGCTCCATGTTGCGGCCCAGCTTGATGAACTGGTACACGTTGTCCTGGCTCATGCTGCTGATGAGCAGACCCACCAGGGCATGGCGTCGGGAAATGACTTCGTTGAGAAAGGCATAACGTGCATGACGGCTGTCCGAGCTGATGCCAGCATGTTCGCGAACGAAGAGGAAGAGGGTGTTCAGGCGTTCCCAGAACTCGGCGGGGAGCAGGTCGCGGAAGGTGCGGCAGTTCTCCCGGGCCTGATGGATGGCGGCCATCACCGAGTTGGGGTTGCGTTCGTCGGCAATGAGAAATCGCATGATGCGGTCTTCCTCCGGCGTACCGTAACGTTCTGTATAGAGTTCGGCATCGCCCGTCACCTGCAAGAGGATATCCCAGCCGAATTTGGCGCCCTGGGGCAGATCGAGCAGCAGCAGTGTGGTGGCATTGATCAGCCGGGCCATGTCTTCGGTCCGCTCCAGGTAGCGGGCCATCCAGTACAGGTTTTCAGCTACTCGCGAAAGCATGGGGCCTCCTTATCGACAATCCAGGTGTCTTTGCTGCCTCCGCCCTGGGAGCTGTTCACCACCAGCGAGCCGGATTGCATGGCCACCCGGGTCAGACCGCCGGTGGTCACGTACATTTTGTCGGCCTGCAGAATAAACGGGCGCAGGTCCAGGTGACGGGGTTCCAGGTGATCGTCCACCAAAGTCGGCGCAGTGGAAAGATTCAGCGTGGGTTGGGCGATGTAATTGCGCGGGTTGGCGATGATCAGTTCGGCGAAGCGTGCCCGCTCTTCCGGCATGGCGCGCGGTCCGATGAGCATGCCGTAACCACCCGACTCGTTGGCCGGTTTGACCACCAATTCGTCCAGGTGATTCAGTACGTAATCGCGGTCGGCGTCGCGCATGCACAGGTAGGTTGGCACGTTGGGCAGGATGGGTTCGGCATCCAGATAATAGCGGATGATCTCGGGCACGAAGGCATAAACCACCTTGTCATCGGCGACGCCGACACCGGGGGCATTGGCGATGGCGACCATACCGCGTCGCCAGGCGCGCAGCAGCCCGGGAATGCCGAGGGTGGAGTCGGGGAGAAAGACTTCGGGATCGAGATAATCGTCGTCGATGCGCCGGTAGATCACGTCCACCCGCTGTGGTCCGGAAATTGTCTTGAGATAAACGACATCGTCGTGGCCGACAAAAAAATCCGCACCTTCCGCCAGATAGGCCCCCATCTGCTGTGCCAGATAACTATGCTCGAAGTAGGCCGAGTTATAGATGCCGGGGGTGAGCACCGCAACGACGGGTCGCCCATCCTCGCGCGGGGACAGGGCCGCGAGCGTTTCGTAAAGTCGGTTGGGGTAGTCGTCCACCGGCAGGATGGTGGCGGACTTGAAAAGCTCTGGAAAGAGCCGCTTCATGATCTGCCTGTTCTCCAGCATGTAAGAGACGCCAGAGGGAACCCGTAGATTGTCTTCCAACACATAGATCGTGCCGTCGGCATCGCGCACCAGATCGCTGCCGCAGATCTGCGCCCAGACCCCCAAAGGCGGGTGTATGCCCCGGCAGGCGTCCCGGAAATTGCGGGAACTGGCCAGTATCTCGGCGGGGAAAATACCGTCGGCGACAATACGCTGCGCGTTGTATAGGTCGTCGATAAAGAGGTTGATGGCTTGTAAGCGTTGTTTGAGCCCCTCTTCAATGCGTATCCATTCCCGGTGTGACATGATGCGGGGAATAATGTCGAAGGGCCAGGCGCGGTCGATATTGCCAGCCTCGCTGTACACGGTGAAGGTAATGCCCATCGCGAGGATGGCGGCATCTGCGGCCTGTCGGCAGGCGAGCAGTTCGTTGCTGTCCAGGGTGCTGAGGTAGTCAAACAGCGGAGCTGCGGCCGGACGTGGAATACCGCCTTCATCCACCAATTCATCATAGGCATTCTGCCGCTGATAATGCTTGCTCAGCCAATCCATAAGCCTTTTCTCCTCTTCGCGTGCAGCACGCTCCCGATATGGCAGTGAGGCGACGTCTTCGTCCGTATGCTGGATCGGACCGCGCTATAGTCATTGGAAGGGTTAGGCAATACTTGCGCCAACTACTGGCCGGGTGGTCTCCGCTTTTTCCCGATCCCGGCGACAACGCTATTCTGAGCAGTGTCCTGAAGTTGCGGCCAACGTATCAAACCGGACTTGAGCAGGGAAGCACGGTTGCACCACGATGGTGCGCGTGATTCACGTTTGGTGCATAGGACATTTCTCCATGTTCGCCCGCATTTCAGGCGCTTAGGCCGGTGGAGTGCCGGAAGTCTCCCAAGCAAAGCGCGGCAGATCATCCAGTGCTTTTAGTAATCCCTGACCCCAACGCTCGCCGATGCTCCGGTAGAAAGGGTCATCCTCGGACAATGTCAGGTAACGTCCTGGCTGCAGGCTGTTGGTACGATAAATGAGTAATTCCACCGGCGGACCCACAGTGACGTTACTGCGCATGGTAGAGTTCATGGACACCAGCGCACAACGTGCCGCTGCCTCCAGCGAGAGGTCGGGACTGATGACGCGGTCCAGAATCGGTTTGCCATATTTGATTTCGCCGATTTGCAGGAATGGATGATCTGACGACTCATGGATGTAGTTGCCCTGCGGGTAAATCATATAGGTCGCCGGAGTATCTCCGTTGATCTGGCCGCCCAGGATGAAGGTCGCCTCAAAATTGGTGTTGGCGGTGTCGCGGTTGGTCTGGTTACGCTGCACCCCGGCATTGATGAGACCGACATAGTCCGCGGCCGCCGCCATGCTGGTTAGATTGAGCAGATGGGTTTCGGCGTCCTGGTCGATATCTTGCTGCATCCGCTTGACCACCCCCTGAGCGGTCGCCAGATTGCCCGCTGAAAGCAGGCAAAGAAAGCGGTCTCCGGGCCAGCAGAAGCTGTGCATTTTAGAGTAGATGCTGACGTTGTCGGCGCCCGCGTTGGTTCGCGAGTCGGAGCAGAAAATCAGCCCCTCTGCGACATGAGCGGTGAGGCAATAGGTCATGGAGCGTTCCTGTGGACCGACGACATGGATTTTATGATATTCGCTGAAAATGAGGCCGTTGGGAAGCGTGGACCGCCTCTGTCTCCCTGTGGCGCTAGGTAATCCATCAAAAGTGCACTATTATGGTGCAACAGGTGGGTTGCATGATTGACCTCTGCACGGGATCGCGGGTTTGGTTTTTAGGTGAGGAGTTAAGCAGTGCCGGGTGGTATGCCGGTGTGAAGGGTGTCGCATTCCTGATGCGTTGGTGCGCTTTTTGCTTGACTGAGCAGGGAGCCTGTTTGGTGAGTTGCAAAATCGGAGCTTGCATGGTGCGCCGCAAAAAAATAACCGCTCTGCCCACAGAGAATATGGTGCTGGACGCTCTGGAATCAGCGGTACTGGTTCTGGGGAGTGACTACCATATCCATTATATGAATCCTGCCGCTGAAAATCTGCTGTGCATCAGCCAGCATCAGGCGCTGGGGCAGGCCTTGTCGGCATTTTGCAGCATTGTCGGTGATGAACACTTCGCCACATTTTTTGCGGATGTTGCCACGGCGAACATGGCTATACTGCGCAGGGCCTTGTCTTTGGCGCTGAGTGAGGGCGGTCGTGCAGTGGTGGATTTGGTGGTGACCCCCGGGCCGACAGGTGGCCTCATTCTGGAGATGCGACCGATGGAGTTGCTGGCACGTCATGCCGAGGAGGAAATGCAGGATCGTATCTATGGCGTCGCCCAGGAAATGTTGCGTGGCCTCGCCCACGAAATCAAAAATCCCCTCGGCGGCTTGCGCGGAGCCACGCAGCTTCTGGAGCGTGAACTGCAGCGCCCGGAACTGAAGGATTACACTCGGGTCATCCTCCATGAGGTGGACCGCCTACATCATCTGGTGGATCGTCTGCAGGGGGCCCGCAGCCGCCCGGTTTTTGCCGAAGTGAATATCCATCAGGTGCTCGAACATGTGCGTCGGCTGCTGAACGCAGAATTGCCCACGGGCATTTCCCTGCGCTTTGATTACGATCCCTCTATCCCCGACATTTTGGCTGATCAGGAGCAACTGGTGCAGGTTTTCCTGAACTTGATGCGCAACGCCCAGCAGGCACTGGATCGCCACGGCACGATCCTGATTCGCACCCGGGTCGAGCGCTACGTCACTCTCTTGCACCACAAATTCCGCCTGGCACTACGCGTGGATGTGGTCGATAACGGCCCGGGAATCCCTCCAGATCTGCTGCCGCGGATTTTTTTGCCGCTGGTCACCAGTCGTGCCGAGGGCATGGGGATGGGGCTGGCTATCGCGCAGGGATTGGTGCGCGGGCACGGCGGAGTGGTTCATTGCCACTCGCAACCGGGGGAAACGGTATTTTCCGTTTCCCTGCCCTTGTTACCGCACCGGGAGGCATCCGCATGACAGAGGTCTGGGTTATTGATGATGATCCTTCCATTCGCTGGGTATTAGAGAAAGCGCTGACTCAGGCCGATATCCCGGTGCGCAGTTTTGCCGAGGCCGACAGCGCTCTGCGGGCACTGGGGCGCGAGCAACCAGAGGCCATCGTTACCGATCTGCGCATGCCCGGCCTGGACGGGCTGGCTTTCCTGCGTGAAGTGCAATCGCACTGGCCGAAGCTGCCGATAATTGTGATGACAGCGCATTCCGATCTCGATAATGCCGTCGCCGCTTTTCAGAGCGGGGCCTTTGAATATCTGCCCAAACCCTTTGACATGGACGAGGCGGTGGCCCTGGTGCGGCGCGCTCTTGGCCGTCAGGCAGAACCGCGCGCTGCGGGTGTTGAGGAGAGCGATCCGGCAGAAATGATTGGCGAGGCCCCCGCCATGCAGGAGGTGTTTCGTGCCATTGGTCGTTTGTCGCGGTCACAGATCAACGTGCTTATTACCGGCGAGTCGGGGGCAGGCAAGGAACTGGTGGCCAGTGCTCTGCACCGGCACAGTCCCCGCGCGCGCGGGCCGTTCATCGCCATCAACACGGCGGCCATTCCCGCCGAGTTGCTGGAATCGGAACTTTTCGGCCATGAAAAGGGCGCTTTTACCGGGGCGGTGCAGACCCGGCAGGGTCGCTTTGAACAGGCCTCCGGGGGCACCCTCTTTCTCGATGAAATTGGCGATATGCCCGCAGCCCTGCAAACGCGTCTGCTGCGAGTACTCTCCGACGGCACATTCTACCGGGTCGGTGGCCATGCGTCCCAACGTGCGGACGTCCGCGTTCTCGCCGCGACCCACCAGAATCTCGAAGCCAAGGTGCGCGACGGTAGTTTTCGGGAAGATCTCTACCACCGTCTCAATGTCATCCATATCCACCTCCCACCCATGCGGGAGCGGCGTGAAGACATCCCGCGCCTGGCCCGCCACTTTCTCCGTCGCAGCGCGGAGCAGTTGGATGTCGAGCGTAAGGTATTGAGTCCGGCGGCGGAGGCTGCCTTCATGAATTGGCGTTGGCCAGGCAATGTTCGCCAATTGGAAAACGTCTGTCGCTGGATTACCGTGATGGCACCCACCAGCGAGGTCCAGGTGACGGATTTGCCGCCGGAAATGGCCGCATCGCCACCGTCCGCCGCGCCGCTGGATTCGAACGCCCAGGATTGGCGCCTGCTGCTGGGGGCCGTGGTGCGGCAGTGCCTCGCCGGTGGCGAAGAGGCCTTGCTGGACAAGATTCAGCCGCAGTTCGAGCGCTGTCTGCTGGAAGCGGCCTTGCAACATACCCGTGGCCATAAGCAGGACGCCGCGCACAAGCTTGGGTGGGGGCGTAATACGCTTACCCGCAAGCTTAAAGAGCTGGGCATGGAAGATGCGTTTGGCAGTGGCCCTGGCGAATCCCAGGCTTTCGACTAAAATCCCCGCGTATGCTGGTATAAAGGGTATGCTTGGTCGAGCTTGAGGTGTCTATGCAAGACGTAATGTTACTGTTGGAAATCATTGTTGTCCTGCTGCTGCTGGTGGAGGTTTTCATCCGCTTGCGGGCGCGGCGCCGACGTTTGCAGAGTAAAAGCAACGCGCCGGTCTCCACGGCAGCGCATTCGGCACCCGCCACAGACGTGCCGCAGATTCGACCTGAAATATCCAGCGTAGATGCTGTTGCCCCATCCGTAACCACTGCTGGCGGTGCCGAGCAGCAAGCGCTCAGCATTAACGACCTTCTCAATGAAGCCGCTATTTATATGGAATATGGGCACTATGCTCAGGCGGCCACGGTTTTGCGCTGGTACGTAGACCTTAACCCTCATGAGACCAAGGCGATCAACAGACTTCTGGATGCCTACCTGGCGATGGCCGACATCGATAGTTATGCCGATCTGCTTGAAGCCCTGGGAGAGAAGCCGGGCGCGGCGCCCATGAATGAGGCGTGGTGGAAAGAACGCGTGGATACCGGGTTGGCGCAGGATCCCGGCAATCTCGAACTGCTGGTGCTGGCCGAGAAGGTGGGAATGGCGGTGCCGATACCTCAAGCGCAGACGCAGACCTCAGAAACGGCCATGACTGCAGAGATGGCGCTGGCGCTGGTGTCTCGCAACGCTGATCCTGCCTACGGTATGGCGGTATTGCAGCGGGCCATTGCGTATGAGCCGCAACGCCTGCCTCTTTATGCCGAACTTTTGCGTATTACTCACCAGCAAAGTCGTATCGAGGATTATCTCAACGCGTTGATCCTGCTGTTTCTCGCGGTGAGAAACGATGGTAAAACTTTGCGCGAGCGCATGCTGCGGGCCGGTGTCGATCTGGGGCCACACCCTTTGTGGAGCGTGCTGGCGCAGTGGAACGGTGATCCGGAGATTTTGCGGCGCTTGGCCCAATCACGCCATCTGGAGATTCCTGTCGGATTGTCCGACGCTGCCACAGACCGCCAATAACTGCGCTTGACAAGTTTATGCCGTGCTAACGACAATCGCCTGCGGTCGCAAGCTTGGCACCTTCCGGTGTGGAGCAGGTGCTGATGCAGGCAGACAGGGGGCAGCAGGGCATGGATTTGGAGGAAGTCAACCGCCTCGTGCGGTCCGATATGGCGGCGGTGAACAGCGTCATCCAAGAGCAATTGCGTTCCGGGGTGCCGACTATTCCGGCCATGGGTACTTACCTGATCAATGCCGGCGGCAAAAGGCTGCGGCCCATAGTTCTGCTACTGGCCGCGCGTATGGGCGGCGACTGCGGCCCGCGTCCGATCCCACTGGCCGCGATCGTGGAGTTCATCCATACGGCCACGTTGCTGCATGATGATGTAGTCGATGGTTCCGAGCTACGGCGCAGTAATGCGACGGCCAATCAACTCTGGGGTAACGCCGCCGCAGTGCTTGTCGGGGATTTTCTATACGCCCGGTCTTTCGAAATGATGGTACAGGACGGCGATATGCGTATCCTCGCCACCATGGCGGAGGCTACCAGCGTCATTTCCCAGGGTGAAGTCGCGCAACTGGAGAATGTCAACGACCCTGATCTGAGTCATGGGGCGTACTTCTCGGTCATCGAAGCCAAGACCGCCAAGCTTTTTGAGGCGGCAGCGCGTATCGGGGCCTTGGTAAACAACCTGGATGCTGCCGCGGAAAAGGCACTGGCGCAATACGGCTCCCTGCTCGGTATCGCTTTCCAGTTGATGGATGACGCCCTAGATTATTCCGCCAGTGCCGAGAAAATGGGTAAGAATCGGGGCGATGATCTTGCTGATGGCAAGGCGACCCTACCCTACATCCATGCCATGCAGTATGCCACGGCGGCAGAGCAGGCCATTCTGCGTGAGGCACTTGGCGGTGATGTGTCGGCCATCTTTGAACCTGTCTGGGAAATCATTGCCAGAACAGGGTCAATTGATTACACTTTGCGCGTCGCGGAGGAAAAGGCGGACCAGGCTATTGCTTGCTTGTCCGGGTTCCCAGACAGTGTGGAGAAAGAAGCCCTGGCTTTTTTGGCGGCATTTGCTGTGCGGCGTGATTTTTAAAGGTATGTTATCGGGGCGTGGCTCAGCCTGGTAGAGCGCCGCCTTCGGGAGGCGGATGTCGGAGGTTCGAATCCTCTCGCCCCGACCAATTTGAGGAAAGGCCCGCATTGTCGGGCCTTTTTCGTAGTCGTTGGTGATGGTCTTTTTGGCTTTCCTGGTCGATGCGCCTGTATAGAAAATAGGGGCGCCTTGGCATCACGCGGGTGTGCTTGCCGATGCTGAAGTGGCTTATTCTCGCAGCGTTTGCTGTGATCCTGTTTTATGGTTGGCGCCAGAAATGCCGGCGTCCGAAAGTTTCTGCTGTGGATCGTTTGGTGCGCTGCACGCGCTGCAGCCGACATCTTTCCATTCATGCGGCGGTCTGCCGGGGTGATGGTGATTACCGTTGTCCACAACATGTCGGAGACGATCAGTGAATCCTGCCGCACCCTCTTTTCGGGCCGGGCTCTATGCCGCCTTTGCTCTCATCGTTTATGGACTTTCCTGGTATTACAACGGGCAGTTGATTCCGCTACTGGCAATGGCCAGTATCGTTCTGATGATCTGGGGGGCCACGATTTGGTGGCCACGTTTGCGGAAGGGACTGCCCTGGCCTCGCGGCTTCCTACCGGTTTTTATGTCGCTCTGGCTAGTGTGGTTTGGGCTGACCCTGTTTTGGAGCGGATCGCCCTATAGCAGTTGGTTCTATTTTTGGGTGCTGGGTTCCTTGCCGCTGGTATTCCTCATCAGTGTGATGATTCCAGAATCTGTTGCGGAACAGTTCTGGCTGTGGCTATGGCGGGGTGTACTGGCCAGTGCCTGGATACTAAGCGGTATGGCCCTCTGGCAGTATTACCAATGGATGGGGCAAGGAGTTGCTCTGGTCAATTTGCGGCCGTATGGCCCGCTACTGGATACCAACAGTTTTGCCGCCTGGCTGAACCTGCTGTTTTTCCCGACCCTTGCCATCTATTTTGTGCAGGATGGCCGCCGCCGTACCCGCTTTTTGAGTGGTGGTGTCGATCCGGTAGCTTTGTTTTATCTGCTGACGCTGACGCTGCTGCTCCTCGCCTTCTTCTCTACCAATAGCCGCGGTGGCCTTCTGGCATGGGTTTGTACCATGCCCTTTGCCATCTGGGGTTTGTGGCGACAGCCCGCGGCGCGCTCGCGTTTCGTGTTGATTTTCGGACTCGCCTTCGTTGCACTACTGCTGATGGATTATGCCCATGGCTTTGATCTGATCTGGCACCTTGCTCCAGGCTATATATCAAGCAATATCAATACAATATCGCGCGGGCTGATGTGGGTGGCCACCTGGCATATGTTCCTGAGCCACCCCTGGTTGGGAACTGGTATCGGTAGCTATTTCCTTAACTACCCGGCCTATCGCTTGCCCGGCGAACTAGCGTCGGCGGGCACCTATGATCATAACGACTTTCTGGAATACCTGGCCGAGGGAGGACTCATCAATCTGGGCTTTCTCCTCGGCTTTGCCGGAGCGCTGATGTATGCGCTTTACCGTCTACTTTATCGGGCAGGCAGAGCTTTGCAGATCAGCGATGAACGCCGTCTGCAGGCATTGGGTTTGGTAATGGGGGTTTTTGCCATGACCGGTCATGCCCTGGGGAATTTTATTTTCTACAATCTGCCTCTGAGCCTGCTGGCTGGCCTCTTTCTGGCGCGTGCATGGCGTATCTACGGTGTCCAGGGCGAGACTGCGCCCTTGTTGCCACGGATCGGCATTAACCATGGATTCATTACACAGGCGCTCCTGGTGTTGGCGGTAGTGGTCGCTTCCTGGAATCTGATCGCTGACGGTGCGACTTTTGCCCTGCTGAGCGCCAATGGCTGGCTCAATCGGGTGATCACGAATCCGAACCAACGGGCCCTATTTTTGCTCAAGGCGGCGGATGTGCTGACCATGGCGCGTCCATTGGCGACACAACCCCATGTGTATTTGGCCAACACTTATCTGACGCTCGCGGACCATGAGACGCAGCCTGATGATGACGCACACCGCCGTACTCTGATAAAGGCAGCGCTCAGTCAATACCGACAGAGTCTGGTGGGGATTCCACAGCAGTCGGGGGTATGGAATTCCATCGGAACGCTCTATCTGATGCAGGGCGCCTTGTTAGATCTCGATAAAACGCACAGGGATCGGCAGGCTTTGCTGGCTTGGCGTAAGGGGCTGGCCATCAATCCCGAAAGTGTCGGCCTGCGCAATAAAATCGCTCAGTTGGCCTATGTGGATCAGGGGCATCTCAAAGAGGGGGTGGCCTTTTTAGGCGCGGGTTTGCAGCGACCACTTTTCCCCTACTCGCGCAGTAATCTGCAGATGGACATCGCCCTGACCCAATGGCGGGCAGGCGAAAAGCATGCAGCGGAGCTTACCTTATTGCAGTTGTTGCGAGACAACCAGGGCTATACCCCAGCTGTTTCCTGGCTGCAAGCGATCCATCGTCAGTCCGCGCATGGGGCGCTGCGCCACACTGAAGGCCGATGACCCAAGAACAATGCTGAGGAACTGCGCATGCCACCGGAACGACTAAGCCTGCAACGCATTTTGCCGCGCTGGCGGGCGACGCTGCTCCTTATCGTCATCCTGCTGGGGCTGGTGATGGTGCTGACACGCGATGCAGAATTGCAGTGGTGGCGAGCCCATGATTTGCGTGCCCAAGGGCGCATGCGTTATTTGCAGACGCGGCCGTTGCCCGCCGACCGGGGCGCGATCTATGGCAGCAACGGCGATGCGCTGGCGGCAAATGTGCCAGCGGTGACCATCTGGGCCGATCCGCGCCTCTTTGATGCCCACCGCAAGGATTGGGACAAGGTGGCGCAGGCTCTGGACCTCAGTCCGGAGACTCTGGCGGCGCGGGTGCGGTCGGGTGGGTCAGGCTTCGCCTATATCCTGCGTCAGGTGCAGCCGCAGTTGGGTAAGTCTCTGGACGCGTTGCATGTGCCCGGTATCTATGTGCAAAAAACCAGCCGCACCTATTATCCTCTGGGTGCGGTAACCACACCGCTGCTGGGCCTTGTGCATCTGGATCATCAGGGCGCCGCCGGGCTGGAGATGGGTTACAACCACTGGTTATCGGGTAAAGCGGGCCGTGAAAAGGTGCTGGTGGACGGGCAGGGCGAAGTGCTTCATGTTGTGGGCGCCCGGCAGACGCCAGCGCCCGGCCGCGACTTGCATTTGACTATCAACCCACAGATTCAGTATTGGGCCTACATGACGTTGTTGGCAGCGCAACAGCACTTCGGCGCCACAGAGGGCTCGGCGGTGGTAATGAATGCGCAAACCGGGCAGATTCTCGCCATGGCGAGCGTGCCCTCCTGTAATCCCAACGCGCGTGCCGGTTGCGGCGACCCTTCCGATTATGTGAATAATGCCGTGCATCAGGCCTTTGAGCCCGGTTCGGTCATGAAGCCGTTTATGGTGGCTGCGGCACTTGCAACGGGCAGCATCCAGCCGGACCAGAGCTTCAATGTCTCCCATTGCCTGCCGGTGGGTGGTTTCTGTATCCGCGACGATGTGGTACATCATGAATTGAACGTGGCGCATATTCTCAAGTACTCCAGCGACATTGGAGCGGCTAAAATTGCTTTGCGGACGCCCGCACAGGCTATTTATGACATGTATCTGGCGGCAGGTTACGGTCAGGAGGCGAATCTCGGCTTTGCGGGTGCCACGGGTGGCGTGCTTCCCCAGCCCCAGACCTGGGATAAGGCGCGCCACGCCACAATTGCGCTGGGCTACGGAGTGTCCGTGACGACCCTGCAATTGGCGGATGGATATGCGGCCATCGCCAACGGAGGCTATCATGTCACCCCGACGTTGATTGCCGGACAGTCGGGGCCGCGCGTGCGGATCATGTCCGCGGGCATCGCCGCTCACCTGCGGCACTGGCTGGAGGGCGTTTGTGCGGCCAATGGCACCGGTGTCCTCGCCGCCATTCCCGGCTACGCGGTGGCCGGCAAAACGGGAACCGCGAATATGGCCAATGGCAAGGACGGCTTTTTGAAGAACAAGACCAATGCCACTTTTGTCGGCTTTGCACCGGGCTTTGCGCCGAAGCTGGTGATGGCGGTGACTCTGCGCGGGAGTAGCCGGTACTGGAATTTCGGTGGGGTCGAGTCAGCACCGGTGTTCCGGGTAACCATGCGCCATGCCCTCGAAGAGTTGAATATTGCGCCACGCTGGTGCGGAGGTAAGGCTTGTGCCTCTAAGCATAATCATATTACGACCACCCAGGCAGAAATCTGGGCGGAGGGAGGCGGCAAATGAGCAGACTGGACAAATGGGTCGCGGGGGTGCTGACGACAGGTATCGCGGTGATCCTGCTGGGGGTGCTGGCGGCGGCAACTTTTGCCCGCATCCCGGTGGCGCATATTTATGTGGACGCAGCGGGCGCGCGCGCCATCATTGTCGGTGGGCATCAGGCAGCGGCGGCTCCCGATTGGCCGGGTGCTTATCGGGTAAGTCCGCGCTCGGCGGACACGGCCTTCTGGCCCAGTGCTGTCCTGGACTTCAAAAGCGGTGCCTCGGTGACCTTGCCGCGCAAAGATATTCTGTTGTGGGTGTACCGTGGCTGAGCCGCGCGACTGGTTGCAGTGGTTGCGCGGACTGATCAAAGGCGCGGGTATGGTGCTGCTCGTGCTACTGGCGGTGCTGGTGCTGCTGGCCGTGGATGGTCTGTTGCTGATTCCGGGGCTGATTATCGCTTATGACCTGACCGCGATAGCCTGGCAATGGCAGGGTTTTATCCCTGACCCGCAGGTGCCGCCCGGGCCCTGGATGAGCATGGCCGTGGGTCTGATCGCCACCCTGGTTCCGGCCATTATTGACGGTGTGCTGCTGCATTTTTTGCTGTACGACAAGGAGCGGGGCACATCGAAGTCTTCTTCCTAGGACTCCGCAGCCTGGGCCGCCGCCTTTCCTTCCAGCGCCTCCCAGCGCCCATAGGCTTTTGTTAAAGACGCACTGATGACATCGGCGCGGGCCTGGACCTCGCGCAGCCGCTCCGGATTCTGGTAGGTTTCGGGCAGGGCCAACGTGGCGGCGATTTCACCCTCTTCTTTCTCCAGCACTTCGATCTGCATGGGCAGGGTGACGAGTTCCTGAATTTCCTTGTAGCTCATGGCGGATTTCTTGCCCTTGCCGCCATCGCGTTTGCCAGAAGCCTTGCCACCGCCACTTTCTGCCGGTTTTGCTAAACGCCGGGACTCCGCCTGCCAACGGAGCCAGTCTTCATAGCCGCCCGCATTCTGGCTGATCTGCCCGTCCTCCCCGAAGGCGATTACCTGGGTGACCACGTTATCGAGAAAGTCCCGGTCATGGGAGACCAGAAAGAGGGTGCCGGCGTAACTCTGTAAACGCTCTTCCAGAACTTCCAGTGTCTCCAGGTCCAGATCATTGGTGGGCTCGTCCAGCACCAGGATGTTAGCCGGGCGGGCAAACAGTCGGGCGAGCAGCAGTCGTGCCCGCTCGCCGCCGGAGAGCGCCTTGATCAGCCCCCGCGCGCGGCTGGGTGGGAAGAGGAAATCCTGCAGATAGCTCAGCACATGACGGCGTTCACCATTGATTTCTATAAAATCATTGCCATCGGCGATGGCGTCCAACACGCGGCTCTCGGGGTTGAGAGTGGACCGCATCTGGTCGAAGTAGGCGACCTCCTGTTTGGTGCCGCGGCGGATCGTCCCCTCTTGTGGCTCCAGCTCGCCGAGGATCAGGCGCAGCAGTGTCGTCTTGCCCGCCCCATTGGGGCCGATGATGCCCACCCGGTCGCCGCGTTCAATGCGCGTGGAAAAATCGCGGATGACCGGACGCCCTTCATAGGCAAAAGAAACGTGATCCAGCTCGGCAATGAGTGCGCCGGAACGGTCCGCGGTGCTGATTTGCAGGGTGGCCTGCCCCTGCTGTTGGCGACGGCTGGCGCGCTCCTCACGCAGCCCCTCCAGACGGCGCAGGCGGCCCTGGTTGCGCTTGGCACGGGCCTTGACGCCCTGGCGCAGCCAGGCCTCCTCTTCCGCCAATTGCCCTTCCAGACGGCTATCGGCGGCCGCCTCAGCGGCGAGGACTTCGGCTTTGCGGCTTTGATAAGCCGCAAAGGTACCGGGAAAACTGCGCAGTATCCCGCGATCCAGTTCGATGATGCGGGTCGCCAGGCGGTCGAGAAAACGCCGGTCGTGGGTGACGAAGACCAGCGTGCCGCGATGGCGCAGCAGGGATTGCTCCAGTGCCAGGATCGCGGGCAGGTCGAGATGGTTGGTGGGTTCGTCGAGAAAGAGCAGGTCCGGCTCGGCGACGAGGGTGGCGGCAATGGCCACCCGCTTGCGCTGGCCGCCGGAAAGGGCGCTGACCATACCTTCAGTGGGCAGCCCCAGGCTGTCGCGCAGGGCCTCTGCCTTATAGTCGATCTGCCAGGCATCGTGATGGTCGGCGAGGGCATGGGCGTGGGCGTCGTCCGCATCGGCATTCTGCAAGTGCCGCCAGGCCGGATGCCCGGATTTGATGGCGGTGAGCAGGTCGTGCTCTCCGGCCAGCTCCGGCTCCTGCGCCAGGTAGGCGCGGCGCACACCGGGTGCCACCCACAGCGTCCCCGCATCCAAGGGACAGAGGCCCGCCAGCACTTGCAATAAGGTAGACTTGCCCTCGCCGTTGCGGCCGATAAGACCGACCCGCTCGCCCGCCTCCAGATTCAACTCGGCATGGTCCAGCAGCGCCCGGCCACCCCATTCCACTTGCCCTGCCTCCAGCCGCAGAATAGACATTCAGCCGACCCCATCCTTGTTATGCAAAATAAAGGCGTAGGGTACGGGGCGCGCTGCAGTGGCGCAAGCGGAAGCGTGTTCTCAGGTTCTGCGCGTCAACTCAGCAAACGCAGGGTGAGTGGGTAGCGATAGACCTCGCCATTACTGGCTTTGATGGCCGCCAATACACAGAATATCAAATTCACTATGAAAATCAGTGGGAAAATCAAGATGCCGATCAACAGGGTACTCAGGATGCTGGCCACCACATAAGCAATCAGCACGGTGATCTGGAAATTCAGTGCTTCTTTGCTCTGCTGCACCAGCCAGGCGGAGCCACTGTCTTTTTTGAGGAGGTAGACGATGAGCGCCGGGATGAACCCGAACAAGATGCCGCCCGCATGAGTGAGTGCGGCGATGTTACGATCGTCCTTGCTGGCTACTTCGACGAGATTGCTGGTTTCCATGGTTACGCTCCCTGTAGGGTGATGGATTTCGTATCGGGTCGACCGGGTGATGCCTCACTCTGAGTGGCCTGTGCCCACTATCATACTGAATTTTTTGTTAAAGAATAGCCTTTTGATCAAACAGCCCGACGGTGCTGGAATAATCGAATTGCCTCAATTTGGGGTAGCCTGACAATAGTGGACAGTCCCGTTTCAAGCGGCCAACCGTGTGAAGGACTGTGCGAACACAGCGGGAGCCAGATAACCAATCCGTGAATGCCGACGTTGGCGGTTGTAAAAAATCTCGATGTGTTCCCGAATAGTCGATTCAGCCTGTGCCCGAGTCTCGAAGCGTTGGCGGCGCCAGTGGTGGCCGATATGAGGCGGCTCTGGGCGTTTCTTGGGGTGGAGTTGCGGATTCCGCTGAACGTCCCTCAGCCCCGTGGGGATGTTCAGATTTGGAATCAGGCTGTGGCGACAGGCCTTTAATAGAATTATTGACGAATATGCAATATATAATTAGAATATTGCAAGGTTAATCGAATCTTGGCGGAAATCAGGATATTTAAGTGACAGGCTGGATCGGATACCGCTGGCTGGCTGAGCGCTATAACGTCTCGGCGGTGCAACCATTTCGCGCCCAAAGCGCCATTGCCGGATCCAGAGCCACCGTGCGGGAGGGCGGCTACGTCCGTGAATTCTATACCCCGGTAGCCAGGCCTGCCAACACCTTGGCAGGCCATTTGGCCTTCGCGCTTAAGCACGAAGGCATCCATCTGGAGTTCCTGGCCAGGCTGTTCGAAGTGGCTCCGGCAGCCGACCTGGAAGCGTGGATTGCGGCCGAACCGACAGGCCAGTATGCGCGCCGCGCCGGTTTCCTTTATGAATACCTGACCGGGCGGCAACTGGCGTTTCCCGGCGTCGCAACCGGCAACTACGTCACCGCGCTGGACGAAAAGACCTACCTGACAGCCAGCCAGCCAGTTAATAACCCACGCTGGCGGGTGCGCGATAACCTGCCGGGCACTCGTGACTATTGCCCACTGGTGTTGCGCACCGCCCGGGTGCGGCAGGCTGAGCAGTACGATTGCGCTCAGCACCTGGCCGACTTGGAGGTCGAGTTCGGTGCCGACGTGCTGCAACGCAGTGCGATCTGGCTGACGATCAAGGAGAGCCGGGCGAGCTTTGCGATCGAGCACAAAGAGCAACATGTCGATCGTGTGCGGCGTTTCGCCGCCGTGATGGAACAGCGCTGTGGGCAGTACGAAGAGCCGCTGTCGGAAGGCGCGCTCGGCGCACTGCAAGCACAGATCCTCGGACCGCGGGCGACACGTTATGGCGTGCGCCGCTCGCCGGTATTCGTCGGCGAAGTCGACGGCTTTACCGAGGTGGTCCATTACATCGCGCCTCACTGGAATGACGCGCCAGCACTGCTGTCGGGCTTGCGTGAGTTCGCATCCCGCACGGCGGGCGCCTCGGCACTGGTGCGGGCCGCCGTGCTGTCCTTCGGTTTTGTGTACATACACCCAATGTCCGATGGTAATGGCCGTATCTCGCGTTTCCTGATCAATGATGTGCTGCGCCGGGACCAGGCGATCCCGGCACCCTTCGTTTTGCCGGTGTCGGCCACAATCATCAGTTCAATCGTCAACCGGCGCGGCTATGACCAGGTACTGGAACTCTTCTCGCGGCCGCTGATGCGCAAGTATGCAGAAGCCTGGCGCTTCGGCGCAGAGCAGGTCGCCGAGGACGGTGTGCACTACAACCTGCAGTTCGATGCCTACCAGGATGCGTTGCCGGCCTGGCGCTATCCCGATATGACCGACCATGTCGAGTACCTTGCAGAAGTGGTGCAAACAACCATCGAACAGGAAATGCGCAAGGAAGCAAACTATCTGCGCAACCTGCGCATGGCCCGCGAACGCATCAAGATGGTGATCGAAGGTCCGGATGGGGATATCGACCGCATCCTACGATCCGTGCGTGATAACGGCGGCAAGGTGTCCAACAAGCTGCTCAGGGAGTTCCCGATATTGGCCGACAAGGCCATGACCAACGAGGTGGAAGCCATTATCCAGGCCGTGTTTGTGCAACCATAAGCTCCATTTATTTCTGAGCGCGCATCATCATTTTTGGTTCACCAGATTGGCTTTATTCCGGTGTTGTGCCAGCAATGGCGAGTACGTCATTGAGCGTTGTTTATCCATTGACGGAGTGGGTGGTGATCGTCCGGCATCCTGTGGTGGGTTGTGTGTCTTTGTATGAAAAAGCGGGCGGCTTATCAGAAGACGGACTGTTTCTGACCCGGGCGCGTAGTGCGATGAGTCCTTTCCCAGTGGCAGAATGATTGCCACCGATGGGCCGGACCTTTAGCATAGACCCATGCCAGATACATTCACTGACGAACAACGTCAATTCCTGCAACTCCTGCGTCTACCCGTGCCCGGCGAAGCGCCGCCGGAGATGGCGCCGGTGAAACCGTCGGCAAAAGCCGTAAGCGCCGTGCCGAATCGGTCTGTATCCGCGCAAACGACGTCTGTCTCTGCCTCGATGCGCCCTGCAGAAACGCCGGTGATGCCGCCGGAGTCACTCCCCCGTCCTGTAGAAGAAGGGGTCTCCGTATTGCGCAACGCGGTGCCAGCGACTGCTACCTTATCCACAGCGGTGGCTCCGACTCCGGTACGCAGCACGTCTCCACTGTCCAAGGCCGAAGCCCTTCAAGCCCCAGTGCTTGCCACGCAGGCAAGCCCCTCTTCTGCGGACCCGCAACGGATAACACGCATCGCCACTCTGGACTGGCGTGACCTCAACAGCATGGTCAGCACCTGTCAGGCCTGCCCCCTCGGCGAAACCCGCAAACATGCCGTATTCGGTGCGGGTAACCCGCGCGGGTCCTGGCTGTTTGTCGGTGAGGCGCCGGGTGCGGAAGAAGACCGCCGCGGCGAAGCCTTTGTGGGTCGCGCCGGTCAACTCCTCGACAACATGCTCCGCGCCATGGGCCTGAGCCGCGAGAAAGACGTCTATATTGCCAATATCCTCAAATGCCGCCCTCCCAACAACCGTGATCCGCTGGGTCCGGAGGTGCAGGCGTGCATGCCTTACCTGCAGCGCCAGATCGACCTCTTGCAAACCCGCGTGATTGTCGCGCTGGGGCGCTTTGCGGCGCAGGGCTTGCTTCAGGTGGATACGCCGCTCAGCCAATTGCGCGGTACGACCCAGCACTACCAAGGCATTCCCCTGATTGTCACCTATCACCCCGCCTATCTGCTGCGTAACCCGATTGATAAGCGCAAAGTCTGGGAGGATCTGAAGCGGGCGTTGAGGGTGTTTGCGGAGTTGCAGAACTAACGGTGTCATTGATTTTACAAGATCCGCGAGGCTGATGATGTGTATTACCAGGCGGATGGCGTAGATCCAAACGCAGCCAGCCAGAAACAGATCGCGCAATTGATATTCCAGTTCCTGCAACGCGTTCCGTAAGTACCGCTTCCTACGGTGCGTGACGACGTGTCATTGTTGGAACAATTACTAGAGATGTTAAGTGATAACTGAACGGTGTATCTTGCGGGTTACCGGGAGATGTCATAGAAATCCGAGCGCAGACGCGATTGCAGACGTTTTTGGTCGCGCAGGCGCCATTCCGCATCGAGGAGTGAGCAGCGAATCCAAGGCGCGAAGGAGATAATTGGCATAGATAGTGCCTTCGGTAGGATTGGGTGTGCTGGCGCGGCGCATGGAACCATCACCGCGGGACTATGGATCCCTTGCCCAAAGGGCTGCGCACGTTCTGGCCCTTGGTGCAGTTCATCCGTTCTACGTTGATTATCTTCATTCCAGACCGCTTTTTATTGCACATCCACCATTGATTACAAAGAGCCGGTATGAATTATTTGCTCAGTGCTGGAGAGTTTGTAGCGCTTAAGGTGATCAGCATACTGGTCCCGCTGATTTTTGTTTTTTATTCGGTTATGTGAAAAAACAGGTTGTAAAACAGGGGCTTTTGAGGTCAACGCACCTGCTGCCGCAAAGGTGACAAAGGGTGGAATAGGGAGACCGAGGGCGACCGTTTCCAGAAGGCCTCTTGGTTGGAATGAGTGTCCGGTTTACCCCGGTGTGCGCTTTACCTCCAACGACAGGTTCGCAGCGGGTCGATAGCTGTCGGTCGAGGTTGCCCGTTGAAGGGCAGGAACAGACTGATAGCAGTCATTCATTGCCGATGGTCAATTAGCAGCTTCCGACCCATTGCGGTCTTAACCACCCTACGAATTCGTTTCCCGTTTGCGGTCATTCGCAGGAATACGAGCGAAGCGAAAATATGAAGGCACTACCTTTTGAAAAGGTGGGCATTTTGGGCTACGGCTGTTGGCAGTTGTAAACTTAAATCTACCATTGTGTTATTTTCTTGCCGCCGGTTTTTCTGGTTTTCGTATTTTCGCGCCCGATCGAAAGGAAATTCGCTATTTATTTTTGGTTCTAAATTGTCTATAGAATGCTCGAATGTCTTCGGCTAAAAGTTCTGGTTCTTCCATTGCTGCAAAATGTCCACCACGAGGCATTTGAGTCCAACGCGATATGTTGAGATTTTTCTCCGCCCATTCTTTGGGTGGTAACAATACATCCGAGGGGAAAAGTGCCACGCCCGTGGGAACATCAATTTGCCCCAATGGGGGTAAAGAATGGGTGTTTTCAAAATACCTGTGTGCAGAGGAGCCTATGGTATTTGTGACCCAATAAATCATTATGTTGGTGAGCAGTTCATCATTGCCGAATTTCTGGTCAAGCTCACAATTGCAATCGCTCCATGCACGGAATTTTTCAATAATCCAAGCAGCCAATCCTGCCGGTGAATCGGAAAGCCCATAGGCGAGCGTCTGCGGCTTGGTAGACTGGAGAGATATGTACCCACCTTCCTGTGCAATCCATTTTTGAGCGTTTGCTTTGTATTGCAGTTCTTCTTTGGAAAGCGTTGCTTCATTTTGAGCGGTCATGAGCTGTCTGATTATCCCTAAATCGGTGACATGGATACCCACCAGAAGTTCGGGGTGTGATGCAGCCAGATACCTAGTGACGCCCGAGCCCATATCTCCACCGCCTGCCGCAAATTTTGCGTAGCCGAGTTCTTCAGTCATCAGTTTGGCCCAGAGCTCGGAAACTGTATAATTGTTAACGCCGCCAATCGCAGGTTTGCCGGAAAATCCAAAGCCCGGCATGGAAGGCACAATCACATCGAAAGCGTCATTTGGATCACCTCCGTGCCGTGCAGGATCTGCAAGAAGGGGGATAATCTTCTTGTAGCGTATGAAACTGTCTGGCCATCCGTGGGTAAGGATAATAGGCAAAGGATTGGGTCCTTCGCCACGCTCGTGTACGAAGTGCACATTTACACCATTTACAGTGCAGCAAAACTGAGAAAAGCGGTTCAATTCGGCTTCTTGCGCTCGCCAATCGTAATGTTCCCGCCAATACGAAACGAGCGACTGCAAATAGCCTTTTTCAGTACCCCGTTCCCAAGCTAAATTTTCCAATTGATCTGGCCATCTGATGTGATCAAGTCGATATTTCAGATCGTCAAGTATGCCATTGGCAATTTTGATATTGAAACGTTCAACAGTCATAATGATCTTCCTTCTTTTATGGAAGGCCAAGGATAACCCACAAGAGTCAGTCTCCCCTCTGAGTACTCTTCCCAATACAGGACTCTCGCCAAGGACATACACGACCGGCAGATCCTGGCCGATATTACTCGTTTTCAAACTTGACGGAAAGGTCCGCTTCCGCTGCCCTGCCGCCGTTGAGTCCTGATGGACGGCAGCAGACTGGAAGCGGCCATTTGTCTTTTAAAATTTCAGTTAAATGGGCACCACTTGCGGCGGCCTAGCAGAATGAATGGCCAAATCACATTGTTTTACTGTCCTATATCGAGTCCATGGGCGCCTTCTAGTTCTTTCGTATATAAAGTCGCTAATGTGGTTATTTGTATTCGATGCGGTGCTTTTGAATGCAGCAGGCAAATATCAGGATGCAGGAGCAAGAAAATTACGAAGAAGGCCACCAATTTCTTGAAGCGCCTCTTCATTTCTATCCATCAAATACTTAAAGATCTGCTTCTGCGTCGCTATGCCCCGTTGCTGGAGATAGTGATGGAAGTCCTTGGCGCTGGTAAAGTCGTTCCTATCTGTCGCAAATGGGAAACACTCATCTGCTTGCCTTTCCGCGTAGATAGCTTTTTCAACGCTTTCGATGGGAATCATATGGACCCTAGGGTGGTCGACAGCAGACTGCACGCTTCTCTGGTCGCCATCGAGAATTGCAATCACGTTGTCAGGTGAGGATAGAAAATGCTCCCGCTCATTGCGGTCCATAAGACTAATTACTTGATGCGCCCCACCAATGTAGATGATCTTGTAGCGGAAGAAGGTTTGGAGGCAGTGTTTTTTTATGATGGCCTCAATGAAGTCGAGAAGTACCGCGTCCTCTGTCAGGATGTATTTGTCCCACCCTAAAAACCCGAACATGCGCGCTTTAGCATAACTGTAAGACGTTGGACTGATAGAGATGACGCCCTGAGCATCATCAATGTAGAAAAGTTCACTTGCCTCAAGCTGTCGCATCAGGGCAAGCGAGTGTGTTGTAAATAGAATCTTGCGCCCATACCGAGCACAAAATTCGCGTAGCCAATCTGACAAATTTGCCTGCGCCGCTGCATCGAGAGAAATGTCTATCTCATCAACAACAATGAGTTGGGCGGGCCCATTGATGGTTCGATACAGATTTATAAGAAAATATTCTCCAGAGCTTAGGTAGTCTTCACGAATATAGGCACCGCTGTCATTGACGATAGCGTAGTAATTTTTTCCTTTGACGGTAACTTCTACCATTGATGAATAGCGCGTCGAGCCATATATCTTGGTTAAAAATTCAATAAGTTCGAAAGGCTTGCCATTTGTGCCTAGTGTAATTGCCCTGCGAATGTCTAGGTCCGCCTCGCTAGCACTTTTGAAGTAGTTGAAGCGCGCGCCGTGAGGCATCGGCAGCTCGGCAGAGATAAGGCCGCGCAGCTCGGATGGAATTACCTCTCTGCAGTTCAGTGATCGAATGCTCTCGTCATACGCGAACACCACCACGGTTCCATCTACTTCGTAGGTGATTCGGCTGTTTAGAGAAAACGCATGTGGTGTCGCTGTCCTAACAAAAGTGTCCGCACTAGAGAGGTTTCGCAGTGCCCTGACCAAGGTCGTTTTGCCAGTGCCGTTTCGTCCTACCAAGCAAACCAATCCTGGAGCCGATAGATCTATATCCAGCGTAAGGTTGACAACGTGCTGAATATATTCGAGGCTGACACGGAGTCTGTTCACTAGACAGACCTATGCAAGAAGCTGTCAATGACTGTGGTCCCGAACTTCGCCCTTAGTTTTTCCAAGTAGAGAGGATCAGCTGCATAGGCGTAACTGACCAAGCCGCTTAACCTTTGCAGCCCTTCTTCCATCCCCTCGCTTCTTTCTTCCTCGAATATCCTCGCCAATCGCGATCGGTCTCTTATGTAGAAGTGAAGCAAAGTCTCGATCCTGTTCCTAACGTCCCGATCAATAGTAACGGCGCCGTTAGGCAGAATGACAAGCCCCAGCAGCTTTACCTTTCTTCCAATTCTCGTAAGCTTACTTTTACTCGAGTTGAGTACGAAATTATCTCCTAACTTTTCTGCTAGGCAATTTTCGACCACTTCTTTAGCATCTCGAATGCTCTGGGGATTACCAGCTGAAATGATGATGTCATCAGCGTAGCGCGTGTATATCCACTGCCGCTCTTCGCTGATGGCGGCTAGTCGATCGTCGAATCCGAGCAAACAAGCATTGCTTAAGATAGGGGAAGTCGAGTAGCCAATCGGCAGTGTGCCGTTGATGGTGAGCAAATCAAGGATGTGATCAATATGTTCAGTCAGGTCAGAGGCAGGAGTTGATGCCCTTTCGAGAGTTGATCGGATCAGATCTGAGGTAATACTGTCAAAGAACCGCTGCAGATCTGTTTGGTAGAAGGCTCGGCTGCGTGCATGGGGAGCGACAGCCTGCTGGAGAGTTGCCCCTTTGCGATAAGCAAACGAGACGAACTGGTTGACTGGGAGATACTCAAGCAAGAATCCATTGAGGAAGTAGTGGAACACCTTCAACTTTTGGGAGGGCTTGTATATGGTACGGCTATTCCACCGAACGGGGTTGTAGTGCTCTTGGGGCCTCAGTTCCAAGAGCTCTTCGAACTGGTACTTTCCATGATACATGGCGTCGAACAGCTGACGCAGCGGACGTGGGGTCATCAATCCTCCCGCAGGTGTCTCTTGCCAATTAGGAGCGTAGCTGATTGTAGCCTGTAGATGTCGCATACGAAATGCCCGGTCGGGCATAAGCCTACGACCGGGCACACGTAAGTTGATAAAACGCCCTAGGGACCAGACATTTGACCGGAGCTACTCCTGGTCGCTGGTATGAAACTAACGTAGCACAACCCTGCTTTGGTAGGCAAGAAGCACATCGGATCTAGAGCTTGGCTCCAAATCCCAGATGCTCGGTGAATCGAGCAGCTCAGCTAAACTTTCGGCTGGTAGAGCTTGGCCTGGCGGGGATTTAAGCGGCAGCTTCTGGCCGATATTACCCGTTTCGTGTGCGGGTGTGAATGTCGGCTTCCGCTGCGTTGCTGTCGCTCGTAGCCGCAGGGCGAATGTCGGTAACAGGTCGAGAGTTCGCATTCCTCAAGCAGTCGCTCGGAAAATCCAAACTCTCTCTGCCATACCGTTCTCCACCCGATTTTTGCCCAAAACGGCATAGCGGCAGGGCGAGGCTTGCCAACCAGCCCTTGCATACACAGGCATTTCTCCATTGCCGTCTCATGAGGCCGGGTCAACCATTTTTTGCGTATAACCTTTTATTCTATAGGGCATTTGGGCTTTTTAATCTCTGGCTGAGCTTGCTGGCCACGCTGGTGGGTGGTTTTTACCCCGATCTTTGGCTTGTTGAGCAGGCGAAGCGGCGGGGACGGCTGATTCTCAAGGAGTTACCCGTTTATCTCGACTTTATCACCCTGATGATTGAGGGTGGGCTGAATTTGACCAGCGCCTTGCAGGTGGCGGTGGACAAGGGGCCGCTGGGACCGCTGCGCAATGAGTTTGGCATTATGATCCGCGATTTGCGCGCGGGGACGTCGAAGATGGATATTTTTCGACGCTTTGGGGAGCGGGTTCCATTGCCGGAAGTGCGGAGCCTGGTCAGCGCCCTGATTCAATCGGAAGAGCGGGGTGGTGATCTGGGGCCGGTATTACGGGCGCAAGCGGAACAGCGACGTGAGGAGCGTTTCCTGCGCGCCGAAAAGCTGGCGCTGGAGGCACCGGTCAAGTTACTGGCGCCATTGGTTGTCTTCATTTTCCCTATCACCTTTTTGATGCTAGCTTTTGTCATCTACATGAAGTTTCTTCAGGAAGGCGGCTTTTGACACAACAAGGCGTAGTTTGTCGGGGTGATCAGGTGCTCTGGTCTGAGGTGCAGATGGCGGGCAGTTTTCTCGACCGTTTGTAGGGTTTGCTGGGCAAGACCGGGTTCTCTGATCAGCAGGGGTTGTTGTTGACTGCCTGTGGAAGTGTACACACCGTGGGCATGCGTTTCCCCATCGATGTCATTTTCCTGGATGCCGATCTGAGGATATTGGCTTGTCACCCAGAGGTCAGCGCATGGCGCATGAAATCCTGCCGGGGTGCCCGCACGACGCTGGAGGTGGCGGCAGGCGGTGTTGCGCGTCACGGGGTGGTTCCCGGACAGCGTTTGAGGTGGCGGACAGCATAATCACAGTCTTGACCATTTTAATTAGCCAGACTAGACTAACTCCATTTTATGGAGAATACGATGCAGTCTGTCAATATGTTACAAGCCAAGTCCTCTCTGTCCCGCTTGGTGGAAGCCATCGAGCAAGGACAGGAGCGCGAGATCGTGATCGCCAGGAATGGCCGTCCCGCCGCCAAATTGGTGCCGATAGATACGGTCCTGTCTGGAAAGCGGATTGGTGTAGCGAAAGGCCGGTTCGTTGTGCCCGACAATATCGATGCGCATAACGATGCCGTGGCGCGCTTATTCATGGGCGGGGTGCAGTCCTGAACTTGCTGCTGGATACGCAAGTTGCCCTGTGGGCCATCACGGACAGTCCGAATTTGTCCCAGAAGGCGCGTGACATGATTCAGTCGCCCAGGACGACCGTTTGGGTCAGCGCGGCGAACGTCTGGGAAATTGCGATCAAGCATGCATTGGGGCGAGGCGATATGCCCGTATCAAGCCAAGACGCGGTGCGCTATTTTCAGGAGTCGGGTTATCGGCTTCTTCCTATCGAGGCAGAGCACGCGGTTGCCGTGGAAGAGTTGCCCGCGCACCATCAAGACCCGTTTGACCGCATTCTTGTGGCACAAGCGCTCGCGGAACCGATGCGGTTAATGACTCACGACCCGCTGGTGGCACTTTACAGCGACACAATCATTAAAGTTTAACCAGAGCTTGCAGGTGTGGGCATTGGGCAGACCGCAACTGTTAACAAGCAATAGGGTTTCATCCAAACTGGCCGGGTCAGGCTGAAATCGGTCATTCGCATTCGCATATGAAGATTCCACAGAAGCCAGCTGTCTGATACGCTGGAGCCATACCTGCTATGGCTCACAACGGAGCACCGATCCCTTTATGCAGAACAGTCAATCTCGAGAAGGTCTACCAAGATCACTTCATTCGCTCTTACACCATGTTACTTTTCGACAATTGCAGATATTTATGGCAGTTAGTCGTCATAAAAGTTTCACCAAAGCTGCAGATGAACTATTTCTGGCTCAACCCACTATTTCTCTCCAAATGAAGAAATTGGTAGAGGCTGTAGGCCTTCCATTATTTGAACAGATCGGGAAAGAGATTCGGCCAACTGATGGTGGGCAGGATCTTTATGCCGCTTGTCGTGACTTATTCCGCACTTTTGAGAATCTTGAAACACAGATCGCAGATCGAAAAGGAATCCGACGGGGTAAGCTGCGGCTAGGCGTTGTCACTACGGCCAAATATATTGCCCCAGAGTTGCTCGCCGCCTTTGGGGAAAAGTTTCCAGGCATTGAGTTCAGTATGAAGGTCAGCAATCGAGATGAGATCATCCAACGCATCAAGAATACTGAAGATGATCTCTACGTCATGGGCCAAGTGCCTACGGGTGAAGTGGATGTGGAGGCCATTCCCTTTGCGTGGAATCCACTCACAGTCATGGCACTCCGTGGCCACCCCCTTACGATGGCGGAAAAGCCCGTGCCACTTCATGCTGTCGCGGAAACTCCTTTTCTCATTCGGGAGCCTGGTTCCGGGACTCGCCACGCTTACTTGCGCCTTTTTGCTGAAAAAGGCCTAAAACCCAATGTAGCCATGGAGCTGAGTAGCAACGAGGCGATTAAACATGCAGTGGCCAGTGGTTTGGGGATATCCATCCTTTCCATTCATTCTCTTGCGTTGGAGGGAACCAAAGGACCTATAGAAATCCTTGAAGTGGAAGATTTTCCTATTCTGCGAAAATGGTATCTGGTCTATCCTCGCGGCAGATTTTTGTCGCTGACCGCTCAAAAGTTTGTGGAGTTCTCCGCATCGCAAGAGCAGTTTATTACAGACCGGCTCGTGAAGTTGTGGCCAGACTTGGCCAAATACCTCTGATACCACCGCACACGAACCCCCCAAGTGGGGCTGATCACCTTCTGGTCAAGCATGGCATTTATAATAATAAATAGGTATGATTTATAAATGCAATTTGAATAAATCCTATCGCGGCGTTACAGTCCTTCCCGGTCCTTTCATCCGAGGAGGCAGCAATGAATACCATAATCTCCATACCGTGGCTTACGGGCACATTTCTGGCGTTGATGCCGGCAGGGCTCCTCGTGGCGGCGTTGCCCGCCGTGCGGGCGACCCGCCATTCAGCCTTGGGTACCCGTTACCGTGTTCGCTGGGCAGCGATTGGGGCGCTGTTGGCGGCCCTGGCTGGCGATATCAGCTTTTTTCTGGGCGCACAAGGCGGTCTTGAAATTGCAATGCTGCCCCTTCCAGGCTTGTCTTTTGATCTCCCTTTTTCCATTGCAGTCAACGGGCTGACGTTGGTATTGGCCACACTTGTTTCCTTTGTCATTCTCATGATTGCCCAATACAGTGTGGAGTACCTGGATGGTGATCCCCATCAGGCCCGTTTTTTTCGCCTGTTGGCTTTCACCGGGGGCTTTTTCCTATTGGTGGTGGTTTCGGGGAACATTGGGTTATTCACGCTCGGGATTATTGCCACAGGCTTTAGCCTGCACAAGCTCCTCAAGTTTTATAGCGAACGGCCCAAAGCCATTATGGCGGCCCACAAGAAGTCTATCTTTAGCCGTACGGCTGACCTTTTTTTGGTGGCGGCCACCGTGCTGATCGGTCAACAGGTCGGGAGCCTTCAGTTCAGCGCTATTCGGCACTTCGCTGAGCAAGCTGGGAATATGCCCTCAGTCTTGCAGCTGGCCGCTTGGTTGATTGTTGGTGCGGTCATTTTGAAAAGTGCCCACTTTCCTTTTCAGGGCTGGTTGATACAAGTCATGGAAGCACCAACGCCTGTCTCGGCTCTGATGCACGCCGGGGTCGTTTACAGTGGCGCAATTATTGCCCTGCGTACCAGCCCCCTTTTGATCCGAGTCCCGGATGCGCTGCTTTTCCTGGGACTGCTTGGCCTGGCAACCGTCGTTATCGCCTCGTTGGTTATGACCACACAAACGGCGGTCAAATCCATGTTGGCATGGTCGACCACAGCCCAGCTGGGCTTCATGTCACTGGAGTTGGGGCTCGGGCTTTTCCCCTTGGCTTTGTTGCACTTAATTGGGCACTCCTTGTACAAGGCCCACGCATTTCTTTCTTCAGGTAGCGTTACGGACCAACTGCGACAGGTGCCGCCTGGAGGAAAGAAGATTCCCTCTATGACCTCGTGGTTGGCGGCGATCACCTTTGGGCTAGTTATCTCTGGGGGCGGAGCCTGGGCTTTTGCGGAGAATCCACTACGAGATCCTACCTGGATCGCCTTGGTGGTGATCGTGGCCGTGGCAGTGTCGCAAATTTTGGTGAAAGGCTTTCAGTTTGATGCACTGCCTGATCGCTTTGTAGCACTGCTGGTGGCTGCAAGCATGGGATTCACCTACCTGATTCTGCACACGCTATTCGTCTGGGGTTTTACGTCAGATATGACCAGATCCATGGTGTCCGTCAGCACCCTGTATCTGTGGCTTGTGGGACTGGTGGCAGTGAGTTTCCTGATCTTGAGTTGGCTGCAGGGTCCGGGTCGAGCACTGCTGCCACAAAAACTCCAACTGGTCCTTTTTACGCATCTATACAATGGGCTATATGCAGATGTTTGGGTTGAACAGTTCTCGCATCGGTTTTGGTCAGAAAGAGTGGGTGTGGAGTTGCCACGCAAAAATCTCGCTGTGGAATCGCTTCAATCTATTGCTCGTAATCAAGATGTTATAGGTCATTCCGGAGGTGTCCAATGAGTACGGTAGCTGCAGAAAACGCACAGCAACTTCTTGATCGGGTGATTCACCGGATTGCGCCGGTATGGCCGCTGGACAGCTTTGTGGCCGTCAATCCCTACTGGGGCTTCGCGGACCGGTCCTTCTCCGAGGTGGCTGCGCAACTGCAGGGGACGGTCGGAGAGCGGGTTATCATGGATCGGCGCTGGTACGCTGATCTTCTCCAAAATGGCAAGCTCAACATGGTCGACATCCTTCAAGCGACGGAGGATCTTGGTCTGGATGTCGATGAGGAGGGCTGGAGAGAGTATCTCCGTGAATCTTCTGAGTTACCCATGCGTTTGCCGCGTTTGCCGGAGCTGATGGATCTCCGTGGCCATGCCTCAGTTTCCCGATACGTGGTGGAGCAGATCAGCCACTTCCTTGCGGCGTATTATGATCGTGGGCAGTCGTTGTGGTCCATTCCCAAGGATCCCAAGACCGGCCTCTTTGGAACCTGGCGTCAATACACCCTCGCTGACCGAAGCCTTGGCCCTATGGGCCTCAGGCCCGTGCGGTCACAACTTCTCGCGTTGTCTTCCAATGGCGCAGCGGCCAGGCAGTGGGCGTTACGAACGATGGGGATCCCCCAGCCTGCGGAGGAGGCCTATCTCTTAGTGCTTCTCAAATCCATCGGTGGCTGGGCCAGCTGGTGCAGGTATCTGCTGTGGCAGGCAGAATTACAGGGAGGTAGTGATGAGGATCTGCTTGATCTTTTGACGATTCGCATGGTTTGGGAAGCGCTCTTACGGCAAACGGCGCAGTCGAAGGTGTTGGAACGCTGGCATCGCCAAATACAGGCTTGGATCGTCGATGATAAAAGTGCGGATATGGAGGACGCCCGACGTGGAGAAGTGCTCCTGCGCGCCTCTGAAATCGCCTATCGTCGACAAGTAGCGACCAGCATCCGCCGCCAACCGGCAAAGAAAAAGAATTCAACCGCCCCTTTGGTACAGGCTGCTTTTTGTATTGACGTTCGTTCCGAGGTGTTCCGTCGCCACCTGGAAGGCGTTATGCCAACCCTTGATACCATCGGCTTCGCGGGATTTTTTGGTGTGCTGTTGGATTATCGCCGACAGGGGGATTATGCCCCAAGAACTCAAACGCCGGTTCTTCTCAATCCCGGGGTACATGTGATGGAACAGGGGACCAAGGCCATCATCGAGAGACGATTTCGGCGGCTACGAAGGGGGGCGGAGTGGAAGCATTTCAAGCTTTCGGCGGCGTCTTGTTTTTCTTTTGTCGAAACGGCTGGTCTGTCATATGTGGGCCGCCTTTTGGCGGACACCATGGGATGGCACCGACCTTCCATTCCTCCCGACGAAGCAGGGCTTTCGGCAGCGGAACGGGCCACGTTACAGTGTGTTCTGCCGGAATCCCTAACCCTGCAGGAACGTGTGGCCATGGCGGAATTCATTCTCACCGGTTTGGGTTTGAACCGCGGTGTGGCTCCCATCGTTCTCCTGGCCGGCCACGGAAGTTCCAACACCAATAACCCGCACCGGGCAGGACTGGACTGTGGCGCATGCGCCGGGCAGACCGGAGAGGTGAATGCAAAGGCGGCCGCCGGCCTCCTCAATGATCCACAGGTGCGTAAGTCTCTGGTAGACAAAGGTTGGGATCTGGATCCACGCTGTTGCTTCCTGCCCGCACTCCACGACACGACAACTGATCGGGTCGAAATCCTGGGTGGGATGGATGATCCCCGCTTGGATGCCGGACTCCTTGCCGAGTTGCGACAAGCTTTGGAAAAGGCGGCCAATCTCACCCGCTTGGAAAGGATGTTGCGTCTGGAGCCCGATGTACGGGACCCGGAGGCAGTGGCTCGAAACATGGCCTATCGCGGACGAGATTGGTCTCAGGTGCGTCCAGAATGGGCTTTGGCGGGGAACGCTGCTTTTATTGCCGCGCCTCGTTGGCGTACCCGCGAGATGAATCTTGCCGGCCGAGCGTTCCTCCACGACTACGATGTAGAGAAGGATCCGGACTTTGCGGTTTTAACCCTGATCATGACCGCGCCTCTAGTGGTGGCCAACTGGATCAACATGCAGTACTACGGCTCCATTGTCGATAACCAACGGCAAGGTTGTGGTAACAAGGTATTGCACAACGTGGTTGGCGGAACCATTGGTGTCCTGGAGGGTAACGGGGGTGACCTGCGCATTGGGCTGTCGGAGCAGTCCCTACGGGATAGTAACAGCGGGTTACAGCACGAGCCTCTGCGATTATCTGCCTTTATTGAAGCACCCATAGAAGCCATGGATCGCATCATTGATGGTAACGGAGCCCTTGGCCAGTTAGTGAACAACCGCTGGTTAACAGTCATCCAAATCGCTCCCGACGGCAGTCTTTTTGAACGGCGGGCCGCAGGAAACTGGGTAAAGATGTAGTGGAGACCCCGACTGCTTTTCTCATATGGAGAGAATACATCATGGACACAATCAACGAAGAAATACGATCAGAAATCGAACAGATCGCTTCCGGCAAACTGGGTACCAAGGATCATCTTTCCAGTGTGGTCACCCGCCAAAGGGAACGACTCATGCAACTGCTGTACGCGCCCATGCAAAGGATAGCGGCACTAACCAGCCAGACAACTCACGCAAGTGAACAATCTCTTGCAAATGCCGATCAGTTGTCTCAATGGGCTACAGATATCCCTGAGATGACTTGGTTCCTTGCGGAGCGTTTATGGCCCAGTCCATTTGCCAGATCTTAAGACGTTCTAATCACGTATCTACGGTTATTGCGGGCGGGCAAGATACCGTTGGTCTGCAAGTACCTAACCACCCTGCAGAACATGGTTCCGACTATATATTCCATGATATCTATAGAACCTGATCAGACATTCAAAGTGGTGACTAGTTTGACAAAGAAGTTCTATTGGAAAACGGGGAAACATGGGTCTGAGCATTCAGAGCTAAACTTTCGCCAGGCCCGCAAGGGGGTGATAATTGAAAGGATCTTTGTTTTAAGTACGAAAAATGAACCTGGCGAGTTTGCAGAAATAATTGAGGAACAGACGCGAGCTGGAATTCATGTTTATTACATCTTTAAATAATCTATAGAAAATATTCTGCCTTATGCAAGCTTTGCTATTCCGCTTACACTGCCTTTCTGATCTGGAAAACCAGGATTGGACCGCTCCTATTCTGGTATGTATGGAGCCGACCAAGGCATCAGCCCAATCCTCTGCCGGTGCGGCGGGAGGAATGATGTCACGCATTGCGCGACCGCCTCATACAGTCCAAAATCCACCCTACACGAGGGGGACCCATGTTTGACAATCTGACCCAGAAACTGACCCAGACCTTCAAGAACTTGCGCGGCCAGGGACGGCTGAGCGAGGATAATATCCGCGACGCCCTGCGCGATGTGCGGCTGGCGCTGCTGGAGGCCGACGTAGCCCTGCCGGTGGTCAAGGACTTCATTAATAACGTCCGCGAAGAGGCCATGGGCGAAGCCGTGATCAAGAGCCTCACGCCGGGGCAGGTCTTCGTCAAGATCGTCCATGATGAACTGGTGAAGTTGATGGGCGCGCACAATGATCGCCTCGATCTCAGCGCGCGTCCCCCGGCGGTGATCCTGCTCGCCGGCTTGCAGGGCTCAGGTAAGACCACCACCAGCGCCAAACTCGCCCTGTGGCTCAAGGACAAGGAAAAGAAGCGTGTGCTGATGGTCAGTACCGACGTCTATCGTCCTGCCGCCATGGAGCAGTTGGCGCATCTCGGTAAAGATATTGCGGTGGATGTATTCCCCTCCAGCCCCGATCAGCAGCCGGTGCGCATCGCCCAGGATGCGGTGGAAGCGGCGCAGCGCGGCGTCTACGACGTGCTCATCGTCGACACGGCGGGGCGTCTGCACGTGGACAGCGAAATGATGGCCGAGGCGCAGGCCCTGACCGCGGCGGTCAAACCGGTGGAATTGCTTTTCGTGGTCGATGCCATGACCGGTCAGGATGCGGTGAATACCGCCAAGGCCTTTAACGACGCCCTGCCGCTGACCGGCGTGATCCTCACCAAGACGGATGGTGACGCCCGCGGTGGCGCGGCCCTGTCGGTGCGGGCCATTACCGGCAAGCCCATCAAGTTCATCGGGATCGGTGAAAAGATTCGCAAGGGCCTGGAACCTTTCTATCCGGATCGTATGGCCTCGCGCATTCTGGGCATGGGCGACATTGTCAGCCTGGTGGAGCAGGTCCAGCAGGACGTGGACCAAGATCAGGCCCGGAAAATGACCGACAAGCTGCGCAGCGGCAAGGGCTTCGATCTGGAAGATTTCCGCGAGCAGCTGCGTCAGCTTGAGCGCATGGGCGGTATGGCCAGTATCATGGATAAGCTGCCCGGCATGGGCGAGTTGCCCGCCGAGGCGCAGAGCGCCATGCAGGATGGCAAGTCGATGCGCCGTCTGGAGGCCATCATCAACTCCATGACGCCCGGCGAACGACGTCATCCGGACATCATCAAAGCCTCGCGGCGGCGGCGGATTGCGGCGGGTTCCGGCACGACCGTCACCGAGGTCAACCGCCTGCTCAAGCAGTTCGAAATGATGCAAAAGATGTTCAAAAAAATGGGTAAAGGGGGCCGGGGGCTCAGCCGTTTGCTGGGGATGAATCCCAAATCGATGTTGAAGGGCGGTTTACCCTTCCGTTAGAGCTTGTTTTTAGTTACGATACGCGCCTTTCTCCCGCACAGTGGGAGAGGATCATGGTTAAGGAGAACACATGGTAGTCATTCGTATGGCCCGGGGCGGCGCCAAGAAGCGGCCTTTTTATCACATTGTGGTGACCGACAGCCGTAGCCGTCGGGATGGTCGTTTTATTGAGCGTCTGGGCTTTTACAATCCCATTGGCGCAGTAGCCGAGCTGCGGATCAACAAAGAACGCGCCGCTTACTGGTTGAGCCAGGGTGCCCAGCCGTCCGACACCGTCGCCGGCTTTCTGAAGAAAGAAGGCGTGAGCAAGACGGGTGTTGCCAGCGTCTGACGCCGGGGAGTGGGTGGTGCTGGGGCGCGTCTCCGGCATCTATGGTGTGCGCGGTATGGTAAAGGTTTTTTCTTTTACCGAAGAGCGCGACGCCATCCTCGATTACTCGCCCTGGTATCTCGGCCCGGCCCGGCGCCCTTGGGTGCTGGAAGACGGGCGTATGCAGGGCGAGGGTGTGGTGGCCAAGCTTGAGCAGGTGGATGACCGTGAGCAGGCGCGTGCCCTTATCGGGCAGGAGATCGCGGTGCTCAGGGCTGAATTGCCTGATCCGGGAGCCGGTGAATTTTACTGGAGCACGCTGATCGGGTTGCGGGTACTGAACCGAGAGGGTGTCGCTCTGGGCACCGTGTCCGCTTTCCTGGAAACCGGGGCGAATGACGTGATGGTGGTCGACGACGGCAAGGGCGGTGAGCTGCTCATTCCGTGGTCGGCCGAAGCCTCTGCGGGTGTGGATCTGTCCGTCGGGCGGATTATCGTGGATTGGCAAGCCGACTGGTGATGCGTTTCGACGTCATCACCATTTTCCCAGGGCTGATCCACGGTTATTTGCAGGAGGGCATTGTCGGACGCGCGTTGACCCGTGGGCTGATCGAGGTGCAAACCTGGAACCCGCGGGATTTCAGTGACAGCACCTACCGGCGGGTGGATGACCGCCCTTTCGGCGGCGGGCCGGGCATGCTGATGATGGCGCCGCCTTTGCTGGCGGCTATTGCGGCAGCGCGGCAGGCCAATCCGGGGGTGCCGGTGATTTACTTGTCGCCCCAGGGGCGGCGCTTGCAGCAGCAGGCGGTGCAGGATTTCGCGGTGTTGCCGGGCCTGATTTTACTGGCGGGCCGCTATGAAGGCGTTGACGAGCGGGTGCTGGCGGCGGTGGATGCGGAATGGTCCATCGGCGACTACGTGCTGGCGGGCGGTGAGTTGCCGGCGCTGGTGCTGATGGAGGCGGTGGCGCGGCAATTGCCGGGTCTGCTGGGTCATGCGGATTCGGCGGCGGAGGACAGTTTTGCCGCATCTGGTTTGTTGGACTGCCCGCATTATACCCGGCCCGAAGTGGTGGCGGGGGCAAGTGTTCCGGAGGTGCTGCTATCCGGAGACCATGGGCGTATCCGCCGCTGGCGTTTGCAACAGTCGCTAGGCCGTACCGCCGAGCGGCGCCCGGATTTGCTGGAGCAAAGAGGTTTGCAGGCGGGTGAAAAAGAATTATTGGAAGAGTATCGCCGTCAGGACGGCGAAACGCAGTAATACTAGGCTAAGGAGTTGGGTATGAACATCATTGACGAAATTAATCAGGAACAAATGAAGTCGGTACTGCCGCCTTTTGGTGCGGGCGATACGGTAGCCGTTCACGTAAGGGTGAAGGAAGGCGACCGCGAGCGTATCCAGATTTTTGAGGGCATTTGCATTGCACGCCGTAATCGTGGCCTGCACTCTGCTTTCACGATCCGCAAAATCTCCAACGGTGAAGGGGTGGAGCGCGTGTTTCCCTCTTATTCGCCGCTGGTGACCAAAGTGGAAGTGAAGCGTCGTGGTGATGTGCGCCGCGCCAAACTCTACTACCTGCGTGATCTTTCTGGTAAGGCCGCACGCATCAAGGAAAAGTTGGGCTGATGCAGTCTGACGCGACACCTGGCCATGGCTGGGTTCGGGTTGGATGAGGGGGTGCTGACGCCGGGTTCGCTGGAGATCCTCGAATACTGGCGTTCTGCTTCTGTAGCTGAGCGGGAAATCCTCTGGGCCGATTCCGCTCAGCGCTTGGTCTTGCGTGCTGCCTGGCAGCAGAGTTTGTTGCCGCACTGGTGGGCCGCCGCCGCAGATGCGCAGGCCCTGCAGATTGTGGCGGACACCCTGGCGCTCCTCGCTGATGCGGAGTCTTTGCCCCCTGCACTGTTGGCGACTGCCTTACAGGTGCAGGAGGCATCGCTGGTGAAACCAGCAGCCGTGCTGCCCGCAGCGCTGAGGTCTGAGGCCGCCAACCCCATGCCCTTGGACATGGAGGCGGACACCTTCGCCAAGGCTATTGAAGACGGTGATCTGGAGACGTTGGCGCCGTTGCTGTTCAGTATGGCGGAGGACGAAAATGCCCGGCGAATCGTCCTTACCCGGCTGGCCCAGCGCCTAGCCGATGACAATCATGCCGAAGGCCTGCGCACCATTCTCTATGGACAGTGGCATGATGCCGCCGCCAATCTCCCCGCGCAGCCCTTCTCACTGGGGGCGATGGCGCTTTTGCAGAGTCACTGGCAACTGCCAGCCGGGGTGGCGGTGGTAGTTCCTGAAGGGCGTGCCAGCCGCGACCCGGCCACGGACAAGCCCCTGCTCCATGCCCTGCGAGAACGCGATTTGCCCGCCTTCATGGGGCGTATCCGCGCCCTCGGCGACCAGCCCCTGGACGCCATACGCCAGCTTTTCCTGACTGTTACCCTGATGATCATTGAGGGTGGTGGCGGCACGGACCCTCTGCCATTGATCCGTCTCTATGTCTGGCTCGGCACTTTGCTGGCCTTACCGCACCGCAGTTTGCGGCAGGCGCGGAAAGTATTGTTCAGCGCCGCAGCGACTACTTTTGGCTTTGCCGGATGGCAGCGCCAGGAAGACTGGCCGGATTTCAGCACGCTGGCCGCTTATCGTGAACGGGCAGCCACGGAACCAGTACCTGCGCCATGGAGTTGGCAGAGTGCATTGTATGCCGCCGCCGCCGATGCCGGCCCGCAGTGGTGGTTGCAGGTGGCAGAACGTGGTGTGACACAAGGTTGCCCAGCGGGTTTCTGGTCCTTGTGGCGCACTGCGCAGCGCGCCGGATCCTTGACGGGAGGCCCATTGGCATGGATTCACCCTCTGGTAGTGACGCGTCTGTATCTGGATTGAATGGCGTGTGTCCTGAAGCACCGCTACTGTCCTCCATAGATCAGTCAATGAGTACCGCATCTGCTGCCCTGCCGGCCGATCGTCAGCAGATCGACGCCTTTCTCGACGCGCTGTGGCTGGAAAAAAACCTCGGCGAAAATACCCTCGCCGCCTACCGGCAGGATCTCCTGCAGGTGGCCGTCGCGTTCGCGGCGCAAGGTTTGAGTCTGGATACTGCCGATGAAGGGGCGCTGGCGCGCCTGCTGGGGCAGAAGTTACAATCCGGGGCGGCCTTACGCTCCGTGGCCCGGCTGCTTTCCAGCATACGCCGTTTCTATGGTCACGCAGAGCGGGAGGGCTGGGTGACCTGTGATCCCAGCCGCAATCTGCAAAGTCCCCGTCTTGGTCGCGCGTTACCCCATGTTCTCAGTGAAACAGAAATAGAGGCACTGTTGTTGGCCCCCGATTGTGCACGCCCTTTGGGATTGCGCGATGCAGCCATGCTGGAGTTGATGTACGCCTGCGGTTTGCGGGTGTCGGAGCTGGTGAATCTGGAGATGCGCCAGGTGGATCTCAGCGCCGGTCTGGTGGTGGTCTTTGGCAAGGGTCGCAAGGAACGTCTGGTGCCCATGGGGGAAGTGGCCGCCGGACGCATGGCGCAGTATCTGCAAAGTGGTCGTCCGCAGATATTGGGCGAACGCATCAGTGCCGCCATTTTCGTGACCAGACGCGGGGCGGCCATGACGCGGCAGCGTTTCTGGCAAAACATTGAGCATTACGCCCAGTCCGCCGGGATTACTCAAATAGTGTCGCCGCATAGTTTGCGCCACGCCTTTGCCACCCATCTGCTGAATCATGGCGCGGATCTGCGCAGTGTGCAGTTGATGCTTGGCCACGCGAATCTTTCCACCACGGAGATTTATACCCATGTGGCGCAGGCGCGTTTGAAGGAATTACATCAGAAGCATCACCCGCGCGGGTGATGCCCGTATTGTCGCGCCGTTACTTCTTAGGCAAAGTCACCACCACATAGATGCTCGCCTTGCCCTGCCGCACCAGCAACGGGATGGGTTGATTCGCGGGCAGACTGGCGACAATGTGCTCCAACTGGGTGGGGTTGTTGACGTCCTGCTGATCAATCTGCTGGATGATCATGCCCGGCATAATCCCGGCTTCCGCTGCCGCTCCTTCACTGACTCCGACCACCACGACACCATGATGCACGTCCAGCCGCTTCTCGATGTCGGGGGTCAGAGACTGGACATGGATGCCCATACGGGAGACTTTGCCCACTTGGGCAGGCTGGGAAGCTTCCTGGCTGCCGGAAGGCCCTGCCATGTTTTTGGGTAGGGCGGTAACCAGGACATCTTTGGTTTCCGCCGCACCGCGGTGGAGGATGCCGACCCTGGCACGCGTGCCCGGCAGGGTATTGCCAACCATAGGTGGCAATTGCCCGACATTGTACACCGGCTTGTTGTCATAGGTGACAATGACGTCACCGGGCTTGATGCCCGCCTTGGCAGCCGGGCTGCCCGGCATGACGGAGGCGACGAGTGCACCCACCGGTTCCTTGAGATGCAGCGCTTGCGCCATGGGCGGTGTGACATCCTGCACTTCCACGCCCAGATAGCCGAACTGGATCGCCTTGTGGTCCTTGAAGTCCTGCACCACCCGCATCACGGTATTAATGGGAATCGAGAAAGACAAGCCCATGTAGCCGCCGCTGTTGGTATAGATCTGATCATTGATGCCCACCACCTGGCCCTTCATGTTGAAGAGCGGTCCGCCCGAGTTGCCGGGATTGATGGGCACGTCGCTCTGGATGAAGGGGATGTATTCGTCATCGGGCAGCGGGCGGTTCATGGCACTGACCACCCCTTGGGTCACGGTGTTGTAAAAGCCGAAAGGCGCGCCGACGGCGAGTAGCCATTGGCCGACCTTCATGTCATCCGAGTTACCGATGGGCACGGTGGGCAGGTTCTTGGCGTCAATTTTGAGCAGCGCCGTGTCATAACGTACTGAAAGACCGATCAGCTTGGCCGGGTAGGCGTGGTGATTGGTGAGGGTGACGACGACATGGTTGGCGCCGCGCACGACGTGGCCAGCAGTGACGATATAGCCATCGGGGCTGATGATGAAACCGGATCCGAGCGATTGGATTTTTTCATGCTGCTGTGGACCTGAACCGTTTTGTCCGGGGGCCATGAAGTGATGAAAAAACTGATAAAAAGGCGAATTGGGTGGAAAAGGGTTGGCCTGCTGGTGGATGACCTTATTCGTGGTGCTGCTGATATTCACTACCGCTGGGCCGTAACGGTCGATGATCGGGGTAAAATCCGGCAGAGCGACCAACGCCTGTTGAGGAGCTGTGTTCGTCGAGATAGACAAAGCTGGTGCTGTAGGTGCATCGGCTTGTGCCCACTCCGTTGCACCCAGTGCAAAACCAAAACACGCCGCTACCACGGCAGTAACTACCACTTTACGGCGCTTCAACATGGAATTCGGGCGATCATTCGCCATATGATTCTCCTTCGGGTTTTTGTCTTGCAACGTCTTGCAACTCGGTACGTTCCGGGTTTGACTCCGGGAGTAGGCCGGGAGTTCCAGCCAATCGGCACAACATAGCACATAAATCGCAGTGGGAGACGATAGTAGGCAGAGCGATGTCCTCAGTGCAAAGCGCGGGACAGCCGGGTCCGGTAGCGTTCCACCAGAGGCCCCTGATTACCCTGCAAAGCGAATATCTTCAGTACGGTTTTGCGGGCCAGGCCGTCCTGATAGTTTTTGTGGTGTTCAACCATCTCGATAAGCTGGTCCAAGGCCGCCTCTTCCCGCCCTTGCAAAAGGAGGAGCAAGGATCGCTGATACATGGCCTGGGCACGGGGGTCGCCATTCGCGCCGGTGATGGTGGCTTCCAGTTCGGTCATGGGTGGTATGCCGCGGGCTGCCTCCGTGAATTCCAGCAGGGCTTTCAGCCCTTCGACCTCAGTTTCCATCTGGAAGGTGGGGGACATGGCGTCGATCTGAATTTGCGCGTCGGCATGGCGGCCCTGCTGGATGGTTAAACGGGCCAGTGCCAGGCGCGCCGGATCGTTCTTGGGGTTGAGGCTGATGGCCTCCTTCAGCAATGTTTCGGCCTCTGCGGCTTTGCCCTGGGCAATGGCGTCAAGGGCTTGCACGCGTAGATCGTCACCTGGCAACGGCAGGTTTTTCTTGATGAACTGACGCACGGCGGATTCGGGAAGCGCCCCGGTAAATTCATCGACGACTTCGCCGTCCTTGAAGGCCTTGACGGCCGGGATGCCGCGTACCTGATACTGGCGCGACAGGTCGGCATTCTCGTCAGAGTTGACCTTGGCGAGCACGAAGGCACCGTCCATCTCCGCCGCCAGTTTTTCGAGGATAGGACCCAGGGCCCGGCAGGGCGTGCACCAGGGCGCCCAGAAGTCGACCAGTACCAGCACCTTCCGGGATAACCCTACGACGGCTTCCTGAAAATTGCCGAGATTCACTTCGAGAACGTGTCCACTGACTGCCATACGAACTCCTGCGAAGATTAAAGATGAAGAAGATAGACCGCACCTGCCTTTATTTACCGTTTAGGTATGGTCAAAACGGGGCCTTTTCAAGGCGCGGCCGACTTCCGGGGTGGTTACTGCTGTTCAGCTTTAGCCAGGGCGTCCAGCACGGACTGGAGCAGGCTACGCCCGAGGGGGCCCATGCCGCGCTCCAGTTTGAGGCGGTCGTACTGGCCCCGGGAGAGGGGGCCAAGGGCCGCGCCCATGCGCGCCATATCGCCGCCGGCCCGCTGCATCTGACTGGCCATACGGCCCAGCCAGGCGAGGGCTTCCGGCTCACCGCGGCGGGCGGCGAGGATAACGCTGGCCAGACCGGGCGCGGCGAGGGTGGGATCAGCCGGGTCTCCGGCTTTGGGCAGGGTCTCTGGATTTTGCAGACCCATGAGGATGGATTCGATGATAGTGCCGTCTTCTTCGTCCAGTCCCTGCAGCAAACCCGGCGCACGCTGCCCGGCCAGTATGTGGCGGATGACGGCGACCAGATCGCCCCAACCATTGGCGGCGGCGATGCGCAGATTTTCTTCCAGCGGCGCCAGGAGATGAACATTCTGGCAGGCGGCGACGACCTGCAGGATGAGCGCCGCGTGGGCGCTACGGATCTGCTCTCGGCGTTCGGGAAGGATGGGCATGCGGTGAACTCCAGTCAATGGTTGCCGGTTATTTTGCGGCATTGGTTGCGGGTGTGCAAAAAGCTCAACGATTGAGATGTCGCGCCAGATAATGCCCGGTATGGGACAGGGGATTGTGCGCCACTTCGTCCGGCGTGCCGGTGGCGATGATCTGGCCGCCGCCGGAACCCCCCTCGGGACCGAGGTCGATGACCCAGTCCGCCGTCTTTATGACGTCAAGATTGTGTTCGATAACGACGATGGTGTTGCCCGCATCGGCCAGCTTCTGCAGCACCTCCAGGAGCAGGGCGATATCATGAAAGTGCAAACCGGTGGTGGGTTCGTCAAGGATGTAGAGGGTCCGCCCGGTGTCGCGCCGGGAGAGTTCCCGGGAGAGTTTGACGCGCTGCGCTTCGCCACCGGAGAGGGTGGTGGCCGACTGGCCCAGACGCAGGTAACCCAGACCCACATCCAGCAGGGTCTGCAATTTGCGGGCGACGGAGGGGACGGGGTCAAAAAAGGCCCGCGCATCCTCCACCGTCATCTCCAGGACCTCATGAATGTTTTTGCCCTTGTAGTGGACATCCAGGGTCTCGCGCTTGTAGCGTTTGCCGCCGCAGACGTCGCAGGGCACATAAATGTCCGGCAAAAAGTGCATTTCCACCCGGATCACGCCGTCGCCTTCACAGGCTTCGCAACGCCCGCCCTTGACGTTAAAGCTGAAACGACCGGGATTGTAACCGCGGGTGCGCGCCTCGCCGGTGGCGGCGAACAGCTCGCGGATGGGGGTGAAGAGGCCGGTGTAGGTGGCCGGATTGCTGCGCGGGGTGCGGCCGATGGGGCTTTGGTCGATGGCGATGACTTTGTCCAGTTCCTCCAGCCCACGAATTTGCTTGTGCGGCGCAGGGCTCTGGCTGCTGCCCATGAGCACGCGGGCGCAGGCGGGGTAGAGGGTGTCGTTGATGAGGGTCGATTTACCGGAACCGCTGACCCCGGTGATGCAGGTGAAAAGGCCGATGGGGATACGCGCATCCACCGCCTTCAGATTGTTGCCGGTAGCACCCCGCACCTCCAGCCAGCGCTGGCTGACATTGCTGCGTCGCCGCTCGGGGACGGCGATGCAGAGGTCTCCGGTCAGATAGCGTCCGGTCAGCGAGTCCGGGCTGGCGCGGATTTCTTCCGGCGTGCCCTGAGCGATGACTTCACCGCCGTGGGTGCCTGCGCCCGGCCCCATATCCACCACATAATCGGCGGCGCGGATGGCGTCTTCATCATGCTCGACGACAATGACGGTGTTGCCGAGATCGCGCAGATGCTTGAGCGTACCGATGAGGCGGTCGTTGTCGCGCTGGTGCAGGCCGATGGAGGGCTCGTCGAGGACGTACATCACCCCCACCAGCCCCGCGCCGATCTGCGAGGCGAGACGGATACGCTGCGCTTCACCACCCGACAGGGTTTCGGCGGAGCGGTCGAGGCTGAGGTAGTCGAGGCCGACATCCACCAGAAACTTCAGACGACTGCCGATTTCCTTGAGGATGCGCTCGGCGATGAGGGCTTCCTGCCCTTCCAGTTGCAGCTGGATGAAGTGTTGCAACGACTCGCGGATGGACAGCGCCGAGACTTCCTGAATGGCCAGCGGGCCAACCCTGACCATGCGCGCTTCTTCACGCAGGCGGCTGCCATTGCAGATCGGGCAACGCAGACGGCCCATATAGCGCATGATTTCTTCGCGGACGAGGCTGGACTGGGTTTCCCGCAGGCGCCGTTCCAGGCTGGCAACGACGCCCTCGAAGTTCAGCTTGTGACTGCGTGTACCTTGCTGGACGGTGATGCGTTCGGGGCTGCCGTGGAGAATCTGCTCGCGAATGCCGTCAGGCAAATCCCGCCAGGGGGTGTCCAGGGAAAAATGAAAGTGTGCGGCCAGCGCCGTGAGCAGGGGCGCGTAGTGCTCCTGATGGCGCTTGGTCCAGGCGGCGATGGCGCCGTCACGCAGGCTCAGTTCCGGATTGGGGACGATCAGATCCGGATCGAAAAAGGTGATCTCGCCGAGGCCATCGCAGCGCGGGCAAGCCCCGGCGGGATTGTTGAAGGAGAAGAGGCGCGGCTCCAAGGGCGGGAAGGAGCGCCCGCAACCGGGGCAGGCATGGTGAGCGGAAAACAGTCGCTCTTCCTCATGCTGTGGTCCCATGAGCACGACGATGGCCTGATCCTCGGCGAGGCCGAGGGCGGTTTCCAGTGACTCGGCCAGGCGCGGCCCGCTGTCGGCGCGCAGTACCAAACGGTCGATGACGGCTTCGATGCGATGCTTGCGCTTCTTGTCCAGGGTAGGGATTTCATCCAGTTCGAGGAGTTGACCGTCCACCCGGGCGCGGATCAGGCCGCGGGCGCGCAGGCTGCCGATGATGTCTTCGTGGCTGCCTTTGCGGTCACGCAATACCGGCGCCAGGATCATGAGCTTTTCGCCTTCGGGCAGAGCCAGGAGCTGATCGACCATCTGGCTGATGGTCTGACTCTGAATGGGTGCGCCGCAGCACCATGGGGTGCCGGCACGGGCATAGAGCAGGCGCAGATAGTCGTGAATCTCGGTGACGGTGCCGACGGTGGAGCGGGGGTTATGGGAGGTGGATTTCTGTTCTATGGCGATGGCGGGGGAGAGCCCCTCAATCGCGTCCACATCGGGCTTGCCCATGAGGGAGAGAAACTGGCGGGCATAGGCCGAGAGGCTTTCCACATAGCGGCGTTGACCCTCGGCGTAGAGGGTGTCGAAGGCCAGTGACGACTTGCCCGATCCGGACAGGCCGGTGATGACGATGAGGCGGTCGCGCGGTAAGGTAAGGGAGATATTCTTGAGGTTGTGGGTGCGGGCGCCCCGGATATGGATGTGTTCCATGCAGCCGACATGCTCTTTTTGGGGACAATGGGTTAGTATAAAGCTTTCGGGGACACCCGTCCCCTTGACCATAAGGAGATCAGACGATGGCGGGAGTGAACAAGGTCATATTGTTGGGGCATCTGGGACGGGACCCGGAGATGCGTTATCAGCCCAGTGGCGGCGCCATCGCGAACTTCAGCATCGCGACTTCCGAGACCTTCAAGGACAAGGAAGGCAACAAGCAGGAGCGCACGGAATGGCATCGGGTGGTACTCTTTGGACGCACCGCGGAAATCGCCGGCGAATACCTGCGCAAGGGCAGCATGGCTTATGTGGAAGGCCGCCTGCAGACGCGCAAGTGGACCGACAAGGAAGGGCAGGAGCGCTACACCACGGAGATCGTGGGAGACCGTCTGCAACTGGTGGGTGCGCGTGGGGGCGGCGGCGGTGCGGCCAGCTTCGATGAGGAAGACCAGTCCCGGCCGAGTGGCGGCAGCAGCAGTGCGGGGAGTTCGCGGAAGAGTGAGATGCCGCCGGCGCCGGCGGAGGATTTTGATGATGACATTCCGTTCTGAGGTTTACCTGGTTAACGTGGCGTAAAGTGCTGCGATTAATCGTCAAATCTGCTGAATTTTGGGCTTCGCCGTCTGAATTGCGTTATGATTTTCATGTCATCGCAGGCCAGCGGGGGAGGGGGTGTAACCCTGGCAACGGCTCGACTTGAGCAAGTCATAACGAACTCTTTACGAGGTTGACTTCCGCGTTTGGGCGGAGTGCGCGCAACGAACTGAAAAGCCGATTGCGAGCGCTCCTCATGCACCTCATTCAGTGGCTTAGCCACTGGAGAAGCGTGCCATGTAAGGCTTATCACTTCCTCGACGACCATCTGAGCCGCTTTATGAGTCCTCTCGGGATCTTACCTCCCCAACGCCCTTTCGATCTTCTTGTCCGTCTTGTACTGACTCAGCGCATACACCGCCCAGATGGCCGCGGGCACCCAGCCGATCAGTGTGATCTGCAAAATCAGGCAAATAATCCCCGCAATCGGGCGGCCAATAGTGAAAAATACCAGAAATGGCAGAAAAATAGCTAAAAACAGGCGCATGTGCTCCCCCTATAGGTCTTCTCTTGTCGCCTGTCCATACTACGACCGACGCTGTCAGCGCTTCAAGTCCTTGCCGCACTTTTACCGGGCAAGCGCTGCCTTCTGCTAAACTCCGGGCCAGACACCCCAGGGATGCGCCCGTGCCCGCCCTCACCTACAGGAGCTATAGTAGTGACCGCCGCTAAACCAGACCGGACTCAAAGACTGCGTGTGCTGCGCCGCTGGGCGCTGGGTTTGTTGCTGGGGGCGCTGGCGTTGTTTCTGGTGGCGGCAGCACAGGACTTTGCCGGGCCTTGGGCCTGGGTGGGGGCCTTTGCGGAGGCGGCCATGGTGGGCGCTTTGGCGGACTGGTTTGCGGTGGTGGCCCTCTTCCGGCATCCCCTGGGATTGCCCATTCCGCACACGGCGATCCTGCCGCGGAACAAGGCGCGTCTGGCGCGCCGTCTGGCGGAGTTTATCCGCGACCACTTTCTGGAGGTCGAGGCCATTGTGCGCCTGTTGCGCCGCGCCGATCCGGCCACCTGGCTGGCGCAGTGGCTGAGCGATGCCGGGAACAGCGCGCTATTGGCCCGGCAGATGACCGTTCTGCTCCAGAAGGCTCTGGCGCTCAGTGACGACCGCGAATTGCGCACCGCCTTGCGTGCTGCTCTGGGGCGGCAATTGCAGGGCATCGACGGAGCACGCTGGGTAGGCAGTATTCTGGCACTGTTGACGGAAGATCACCGGCACCAGGCATTGCTCGACGATGGCATTCAGCGCCTGCGCCGATGGTTGGATGGTGAGGACACCCAAAGCCTGCTGGCGGATCAGATCGGGACGATTCTCAAGCGCGCCTATCCGACGCTTTTCGCATGGATGGGGGCGGTCATGGACCCGGCCACGCTGAGTGAGAATCTGGCCCGCAATCTGGTGAAGGCGGCGCATCAGTTGTTGCAGGAAATCGCGGATGACCCGGAGCATCCCCGTCGCCTGGCCTTTGATCGCTGGATGCAGGATGCCATTCTGCGTTTGCAGACGGATGCTGCCTTCCAGGCTCGGGTGCAGCGCTGGCAGAATGGTTTGATTGCCCATCCGGCGGTGCAGGCCTATGTGGATGGCCTACTCCGTGATCTGCGCTCCTGGCTGGAAACCGACCTGCAGCGCCCGGATTCCCGGTTACAGGGGCAGGTGCAGCGCCTGTCCCAGCAACTGGGCCTTTTCCTGGGCGAGCAGCAGGCCTTGCGCGACGCGCTCAATGGCTACCTGGAGGACAGCGCCCGCCGTCTGGCGCCTGCCCTGCGCGATGGTCTGGCCGAGCATATCGAAGCGACGATACATGCTTGGCCGGATAAGGACATGGTCCGCCTCCTGGAGGAAGGGGTGGGTACGGATCTGCAGTACATTCGCGTCAACGGGACGCTGGTGGGCGGAATGATCGGTATTGCCATTCATGCCCTGGCTCTGGCGGTGCCGCTGCTGATATAGCCTCCCTATCGGCCAGCAGGACCGGGATTGGAGGAACACGCCCTGGCGTGCGGCAAATCTGGCTGCCTATCCATGCTTACTCCGCTCGCGGCCAAAAGCTGGCGAGCCAGGCGGCTTTTTACGTCATTGTCGGCGGTGAAGTACAGAGATATCCGGGCATGACGAGGTAGTGACGGCGCCGTATCCGTCCCGATGGGGACACCCAACCGGCGACATAGTTGACGGGCAACTCCGTCATTGCCATCGACGACGGCAATGTCCCCGCCCAAGGTGTCGTTTATCAGGTTGTTGATCCAGCAGTAATGGGTACAGCCCAGGACGACCACGCCAATGTCCGCAGTGCGCGCGGGCTGGACCCGCATCTGTAGATAGCGGCGGACGCGGGCACTCCAGTCCGTATCCTGCGTCTCGATGATCTCGGCGAGACCGGAGCAGGCCAAAGGGCGGACACGGTCCTGCCCGTTTTCCAGTCGGCCCAGAAGGTTTCGCAGTTTTTCGCCGTTGACGGTGATGCTGGTGGCGAGCAGGAGAACTCCGCTCTGCGGGTGGTCTGTCAGCGCTTTTCTGATGGCGGGTTCGATACCGATGATGGGTATGTCGGCGCGTTCCCGCAAAGGCGCGACGGCGGCGCTGGTAGCGGTATTGCAGGCGAGGACTACCGCATCTACGCCGGCGCTGATGAACCAGGCATAGGCTTCCTCTGTCCACTGCCGCACCTGCGCGGGACTTTTGTCGCCGTAGGGAGCGTGGGCGCTATCGCCATAGAAAAGATAATGCGCGTCAGGCAGGCGACGCAAGCAGGCCAGCAGGGTGCTGAGCCCGCCGATGCCCGAGTCGAAGATACCGATACGCATCAGTCGTGCAAAAATGCCTGCTTGGCGAGCAGCGCGGCACCGCGCATGCCGGCGAGGTCGTCATCATTGCCGCGTTTCACTTCGACATTGCCGCGCAAGGCCGGAATCAGATCCGCATCGAGGCGCTGCAGCATGGCCGGCGCGAAACTGTCCCAGGCGGCGCTCATACCACCGCCAATTCTCACGATGCCGACATCGCTTACCTTGAGGATATGAGCCAGTGCCTGTCCCAGGCAGTCGCCAGCCGTCTGGAAAGTACGGATGGCTTCAGCGTGACCAGCGCTGGCCATTCGGGCGATGACGGCGGTATCTGGCGCGGTGCCCGTCAACTCCACATAGCTGGATTGTACGCCCCGCGCCGAGGCGTATTGCTCCAGGCAACCCTGATTGCCGCAGCCGCAGCGCCGTCCCCCCGGTACCACGATAATATGGCCGATTTCCATGGCGCTGCCATGCTCGCCGCGCCAGGGAAGGCTTTGCTGTATCCAGCCACCACCGACCCCCGTACCGAGACCGACATAGAGCAGATTTTGCAGATCGGGCTGCTCCTGACGTTCCTCCCAGAATTCGCCATAACCCGCTGCGTTGGCATCATTTTCGACCAGGACGGGGAGTTGGCAGGCGGTGCGCACGGCTGTTTGCAGGTCGAACTGAATCAGTTGAGGGATGTTGGGGGATTGCAGCAATATGCCGTCATCATTGATAAAGCCGGGGAAAGCGATGCCCACCCGGGCGATGTCGGGGTGATGCCGACGCAGATCGGCAATGCCTTCGGTCAGGAGCGTAGTGACCAGCGTGGCGGCGCTTTCCGGGTCCGGAGCCTTGCCGCATTTTTCGCGCAAATCCACCTCACTGCGCGTGGAGTCCAGAAAATCGTTACCCCGAAAGACGCCAAAGCGCAGGTTGGTGCCGCCCACGTCAATGCCGATGGTCAGGCCTTCAGCCATGGGCAACGACCTCTGCTTGTATCAATATGGTATGCGCTTTGCCCGCCTGGACTGACCAGTCCAGATCCAGGCGCAAGGCCTGCATGATCTTTTCAAAACCAGCTTCCGATTGCGAGACGGTCAGGTGCGGTGCGCTCTGCCAGCGCACCGGCGGATTGAAATGCAGGACGATTTTGCCGCCCATAACCGCATCCTCCAGGACAATTTCTCGGGTCGCTGCACCCTGAATGGGGCTGCCAAAGCCGCCCTGTGACTGGCCATTGGCAAAGAACTGCCCCGCCGGGCCATCGCAACTCGGCATGGCCAGAAAGAGCCGGCTACGGAAACGCTGCGCTTCCACCCGCTTGCGGGCTGACTCGATCCGATAGTCCACCGTGAGGTGGTTTTCCACCAGGGTGTAACGTTTGCTCACCGCCCATTCGTCCGCGACGCCGCCGGAAAAGTGCGGGGCGTCCGGCAAACTGCTTTCGCTGTAAGTGACAGCGCTCTCGTCGATCCATTCCTGAAAGCTGTGGCAGGGTGTGGCGTCCGGAGTAAGGTCTTCAGCACTGATGTCGGTCTTGAAGCTGATGCGGTCGTGGGCGGAAGCGATGCCTTCGCTGGGGGCTTCATGCGCAATGGCACCGTGACGAATCCTATCGTAATACGCCTCATCACGGCGGGCCAAGGTATCACCGAGATTGTGCCGTAGCGCGTAGCAATCCCACTCCACCACGGCGGCGCCCGGCTCCGGGCGGATAATCAACTGGAGGGCGTGATTGTGATAGAGCAGTTCGCCAACCCCGTCCATATCCACGTCAGTCGTCTCTAAGGCGGGGCGTGCCTGAATCTGGTCCAGTTGTGCCTCCAGACGGACGATGGCGTTGAAGACGGCGCGCCGCAGGTGGGGTAGATAAATACCGCCGAAGAGTCCGTGCCAGTAGGCGTCATTGGCTTGCGCTTCGTGCAGGTCCGCGCGCATGGTTTTGCTCTGTTGGCGCTTGGGCAGGGCGTGAAAGCGCTGCGATAGCCGGAGCATGCGTTTGTGCATCCAGTTGGATTCCGGGTAGCGGGTCAGGAAGTTTTTCCAGGTGCCGCCGCGGATCAGAGCTTTACGCTGTTCCAGCCGACCGGCTGTTTTTTCCTGTTCCAGGAAGGCGGCGTAGCCGCGCGCCGCATCAGGGGCCAGCGTCCACTCGTTCATCTCGCTGTAGGATACCGTCGGCAAATAGATGATACCCTGGGGGCGATTCTGAGCCAGATAATCCCGAAAATGCATGGGCTGAATGTGTGGCGAGTCGAGCACGCCACGCAGGAATTGCTCCAGCCAGCCTTTCTCGTACACCCAACTGTAGGTCTCCGGCCAGACGCCAAATTTCTCAATATCGTCGAAATAAATGCCGGCACTGCCTGGATGCCGCTCGGAGAGGCCTTCAATGTACGACACGGCGGCGTCGGCTTCAGAGAATGGCAGGCGGTAGCGCAGCGCTTCAGAAATAGGGAAAACGTCGATGCTCTGGCCATTTTCTTCGGTGCGGTGGAAGCTGCCGAGCCGGTCTGCCGAAGCGCCCGCGCAGAGAAAGTGATAGTCATCCACCATAACGTAGCGCACTCCGGCCTCGTTGAGGGCGGGCACCACGCTGGGGTCCCAGACCCGCTCCGTGAGCCAGGCCCCAACGGGCCGCTGTCCGAAGTGTTTCTCCAGACGGTTGGCCATGGCTTCAATTTGGGCGATGCGATCGGCGTGGGGAATCGCGGCGAGCACCGGCTCCGTATCGCCGGCGCCCACCAACTCCGCCTGGTTGCGGGTTACCATCTCTTGCAGCAAAGTGATGGTTTTGGGGTGCTGGTCAATCATATAAGCTAGCAGCCAGCCGCTGATGTGGATGGCGAAAGGGAACCCGGGAAAGCGGTACATCGCCTCTAAAAATGGGTGATAACAACGGAGTACGGCATCGTCGATGACGTGGGGGAAGTTGCCGACCGGCTGATGGGCATGGACGCCCAGGAGAAGGGGGGTGCTGTGGGTCATTCAGTGTCCTTCCGTGTGGCTGCGGCGCATGGAACCACCAGCCTCTGCCGCACCGCCGCCATGGCTGATGGGGTTGTTGAGGGTGTCGGGGGCGGGGAGTTGCATCAGAGTATAGAGTTTGCGGAGGTTGAGGCGATACAGATGGTCGAAATCCCGGACGGAGTCCGAGGGGTTGTAGTCGCCGAACCACCAGAACCAGTCAGAACCTTCACAGCGACCGAGTTGTTCAAGAATCCTGGCCTGCTGCTCCCCAGAGAATTGCCCGCGATGCTGATCCACGTCCTGCTTGGCAGTGCAGAGCAAATCCCATGCGCGGTTTTTAGCAGCGTCGCCAATCCAGGTGCTGAAGCTACCATAGACCCAGCTTCCTGCGGCCAGCCGGGGTATGGCCTTCACGTCGTCTGGATGGTTGTTGATGAAATCGCTGAAGGTACACATCTGGATGTGGGGGTGATTAGCCAGGGATTTATAGAGTTCCGAGAGAAAGTAGTAGCCATTGTAGGGGTAGTATTCCCAGGCATTTTCACCATCGAGAATGATACTGACGACCGGGTTTGCCTCGTGCTCCGTCTGCCGCCAGATACTCTCCAACTTGTGGATGAAGTCCGTGACGGCATCATGTCCGGACCAGGTTTTGTAGTCGAAGCCGATGGCGTCGGAGAGCGCGTCATCGCGGAAGAAGAGTACGGGTCCTTTCCCCGGCAGTTGATAGGGGCGGTACAAGTATTCCGCCCGGCCACGGGGGCCGCTGTCATCGTCGCTGAGCAGCAGGCTGTGGGTCAGTACGCCTTCACCGGAAGCGGTCCAGCGCACCCCGGCGTTGCCGAGCATTTCGACAAAGGCGGCAGAGACGCCTCCTTCGGCAGGCCAGATACCTTGCGTCGGCACTCCGAAACGCTGGAGATAACTCTGCTGTGCCTGGTCGATGTGCCAGCGCGCGCGCTCGGCCCCGCCGGGATAGGCCAGGCAGTCGGGCAACTGGGCGTCCGTTACCGCTTCGCGCGCGGCGTGAAAGTCGAGCAGCAGCGGGCCGATGGGATGGTAATAAGGGGTGGTGGAAATCTCAATACGCCCGGTTTCCGCCAGGGCGCGATAGCGGGGGATCAGTCCACCGATCAGTTCTCCGAGAAAGTGGACGAGCTGCCGACGGTCTTCTTGGCTGAAACCGTGTCCCTTGGCAAAAAGTGAACGCAGGAAAGGGCTACCGCGGCGTACGGTCTCCCCGGTCCAGGCCAGGTGATACCAGACCAGAAGATCCGCGAGGTATTGTACGGAGAGGTAATCCGACATCTCCTTAACGTCCTCCAGCATTAACTGGTAAATATCATAGAGGCGACGATAATCCGGGAAGGGGTTGAGCATGTGCTCCGGGTCGAGGCGGAAACATTGCTCCAGCAGGAGATGCCGCTGTTCGTTGGGCAGTGCTTTGAGATTTTCCATGGCAAGTGCAATGAGCAATGGGTCGCGGAACTGTCCGCTCTGAAACTGCGCGGTGTAATCCTCTAACTGCTCGATCAGGATCGGCACGCAATTAAACACCCCGCGGGCGAGGGGATTCTCCTCATAGTGGGCGATCATGTCCGAATAGTCTTTGCAGGCGTGCAGATAGGTCCACGGCAAGACGTAGACGCCGTCGGCATCGCGGTAATCGGGCTGGTGCATGTGCCAACAGAAAATGACATGAAGCGCGCGCGCCGGGGGCATGGGATTACCTCACAAAATGTAGTTGCTGGCCAAGTAATTCCGGGGTAATCAAGGTCACCCCGTTGGGCGTGCGATAAAAACGACGGGCGTCTTCGACCGGATCTTCACCGACCACAAGCCCATGCGGGATAATCGTGCCTTTGTCCACCACCACCTTGCGCAGGCGGGCACCCTCGCCCATGCGCACGTTGGGCAGGATGACCGAGTCTTCAATCAGCGTGTGTCCGTCATTGATCCGCACGTTAGAAAAAAGCAGGGAGCGGCGGACGGTGGCGCCGCTGATGATGCAGCCGCCGGAAACAATGCTGTCCAGTGCCATACCGCGTCTACCTTCGTCGTCGAACACGAATTTGGCCGGCGGTAATTGTTCCTGATAGGTCCAGATCGGCCAGCGGTTGTCATAAAGATCAAGATCGGGGGTGACATGTACGAGGTCGATATTGGCGGCCCAGTAGGCATCCACTGTGCCCACATCCCGCCAGTAACAGCGGCTGTTACCTCCTTCGGAACTGGAAATACAGCTATTACGGAAACGATGCGCGATTACCCGGTAGCGCGATACCATGTAGGGAATGAGGTCGTTACCGAAATCATGAGTAGAGTCGTGGCTGTCGGAATCGCGGATGAGCTGTTCATAGAGGAAGTCGGTATTGAACACGTAGACACCCATGCTTGCCAGGGCGCGATCGGGATTGCCAGGAATGGGGACCGGGTCCTGGGGTTTTTCGGTAAAGGCGATGACACGATCCTCGCTGTTGACGGCCATCACACCGAAGGACTTGGCTTCCTCCAGCGGCACCTCAATGCAGGCGACACTCATGTCGGCCTGGCTTTGGACGTGCTCGGCAAGCATCTGTCCGTAATCCATTTTGTAAATATGATCACCCGCCAGGATGATCACATAGCGCGGTCGATGGGCGCGGAGAATGTCGATGTTCTGGAAAATGGCATCGGCGGTGCCCTTGTACCAGCCGGTGTTCATGCGCTGCTGAGCGGGAAGAATCTCGGTGAACTCGCTGAACTCGCCGCGGAGAAAGCCCCAGCCGAGCTGGATATGACGGATGAGGCTATGGGATTTGTACTGGGTGAGGACACCAATGCGACGAATACCGGAGTTAAGACAATTAGAGAGGCAGAAATCGATGATGCGGAATTTGCCGCCGAAGGGGACGGCGGGTTTGGCGCGCCAGTCGGTCAACGGACCGAGGCGGCTGCCGCGCCCGCCGGCGAGCACCAGAGCCAGGGTGTTCTTGGTGAGGTTACTGACGAAGCGGGGTGAATTGGCTACTCCGAGACTGCCTTCTTCCGACATTACCTCCTCCTTGGTTTTAGCATGGAACGGACCTTCCTGCAGTATAGGTGAGATTGTCGAGGCGCCGACTTTTAAGGTACTGAACTTCAGCGATGGCGGCAAGGACTCTGTGCAGGAAAAATTGCGCGTCGGGTGGAGCAGCGCCGCACTGCAGATGTGTTATGCTCAAAAAAGGCGTTAAGTCATGACGGCGACAAAGTGGGAACGGGTCACCCCGGATGGCGGGCAGAGGAGGATACAGTGACGGCAATGCCGAGGCATGACAGTACAATGATCGATCTGTCCGGCGCAAGCGCAGACTGTTTGGCGATCTGTGCGGCGCGCCATCCGGATCCCTTCGCCTGGCTGGGCCAGCACGTGGTTGGTCAACAGTCCGTGCGGAGGGCTTTTCTACCTGACGCGTTCCGCGTTGAGATCCAGACGCCGAAGGGATGGATAGCTATGGAACCGATCCATAGCGACGGCGTCTTCGTGCATCAGGGTGAGGCACTGCCCCTGCCTTACCGCTTGCGTTGGGAGGACCGGCACGGGCTTCACGAGCACTATGATCCCTATGTCTTCGGCCCGGTTCTGGGGGATCTGGAGATTTATCTCTTCGGCGAGGGGCGTTTCTACGAGGCCTATCACCATCTCGGCGCACACCGCCACCGGCACGAGGGGGTGGACGGGGTATCATTTGTCGTCTGGGCGCCTAACGCCGAGCGCGTCAGCGTCGTTGGCGATTTTAATGATTGGGACGGGCGCGTCCATCCCATGCGCGCGCGCGGCCTGAGTGGTCTCTGGGAGTTGTTTGTCCCCGAATTGGCGGTTGGCGAAATCTACAAATTCGAGATGCGCCACCGCGATTCCGGGGTGGTGTTTGTCAAGACCGACCCCTACGCTAACGCCTTTGAGCTTAGGCCGAGTACAGCGGCGCGAGTGGTGGAAGATAATCATGTCTGGACCGATCAGAGCTGGATGGCGGCGCGCGCCGGCCACGATTGGCAGCATGCGCCCATGAACATCTACGAGGTGCATCTCGGTTCCTGGCAGCGCGATGCGGCGGGCCATTTCCTCAGTTATGAGACGCTGGCGGAGCGCCTGGTAACCTACTGTAAAGAGATGGGCTATACCCACATTGAGCTGATGCCCGTGATGGAGCACCCTCTGGATGAATCCTGGGGCTATCAGGTGAGCGGCTATTTTGCGCCTACCAGTCGTTTTGGTACTCCCGATGGCTTCCGCGCCTTTGTGGATCACTTTCATCAGGCAGGCATCGGCGTTCTCCTGGACTGGGTGCCTGGGCATTTCCCCAAGGATGACTGGGGGTTGGCACGTTTTGATGGCACCGCGCTGTATGAACATGCCGATCCGCGCGAGGGTGAGCACAGCGACTGGGGCACTTACATCTTCAACTACGGGCGTAACGAAGTGCGTGGTTTCCTGCTGGCCAATGCCTGTTACTGGGCGGACAGTTTCCACATCGATGGATTGCGCGTGGATGCGGTGGCGTCCCTGCTCTACCGCGATTATTCGCGCCCGGAGGGAGAGTGGATTCCCAACCAGTACGGTGGCCGGGAGAATCTGGAGGCCATTGATTTTCTGCGCGAGATGAATGTGGCCCTCAATGAGCGCCATCCGGGCATCCTCACCATCGCCGAAGAATCCACGTCCTGGCCGATGGTCTCCCGTCCCACCTATGTCGGCGGTCTGGGGTTCTCCATGAAGTGGAATATGGGCTGGATGAATGACACCCTCGCCTATCTGGAGCAGGACCCGATCTACCGGCGCTTTCACCAGAACGACCTGACCTTCAGCCAGCTTTACGCCTATACGGAAAACTTCGTGTTACCCCTGTCCCACGACGAAGTGGTACACGGCAAGCGCTCGCTGCTGGACAAAATGCCCGGCGATGTCTGGCAGCGCTTCGCCAATTTGCGTTTGCTCTTTAGCTACCAGTTTGCGCATCCCGGCAAAAAACTGAATTTTATGGGCAACGAGTTCGGCCAGGGACGGGAGTGGGATTGTGGGCAGGCCCTGGACTGGGACTTGCTGAATTCGGATTGGCATCAGGGTATTCGGCGGTTGAACCGGGATCTGGCGTATCTGTACCGGGATATCCCGGCCTTACATGTGCAGGATTTTCAGGGCGAGGGCTTTTCGTGGGTGGATTGTCACGACGCCGACCAGTCCGTACTGAGTTTCCTGCGCTGGGATCGGGATGGTGGCTTCGTGCTGGCCGCGTTCAATTTTACGCCGGTGCCTCGGTACAATTATCGCCTTGGGGTACCAACGGCGGGCCGGTATCACGAGATATTCAACAGCGATGCGGGCGCTTATCACGGCGGTAATATCGGTAACTTGCCGCAGCAGGCGCAGGCCCGGGCCTGGATGGGGCTGCCCCATTCGCTGGAACTGGTGCTGCCGCCTCTCGGGGCGATTTATTTACAGTTGACCGGGACGGGCTGACTCTGGGGGTGACGATGTTTATGGTCTATGTCGTCATTGCTTTTGTCGCCGGGCTGGCGGAGCTTTTTACGGGTACGTTCTACCTGGCGGCGGTGGCGCTGGCGGCCCTGTTCACGGCTATTACCGGGCTGCTTTTGCCGGGCACGGTGCTGCACTGGGTTTTTCTCGGGTTTTGTCTGGTCCTGTTGCCCACCGGACTGTGGCTACGTCATCGTTTGGCCGCCAAAACCAAAGATCTCGGCGACTTTGATCTGGGTCAGGGCGTGGATGTTATCAGTGGGCCGGACAGCAATCAGCAATACAGTGTGCGTTATCGCGGTGCCGAGTGGCTGGCGGTCGTCGACGAGGGCCCTTCCCCTTGCCCGGGCGACCGGGCCGTCATCATCGCCAAGACGGATAACTTGCTACATTTAGGCGTGCTACCCCGACAAAATTCTGGCAAGGAGCCATTATGTCCTCCCTCATCGTTATCCTGATTGTTGTTGTTGCGGCCTTCTTCATTCTGCGGACCACTATCCGGGTCGTGCCTCAACAGCGCGCCTGGGTCGTCGAGCGACTTGGTAAATATCATGCAGTATTGCAGCCGGGGCTGAATTTTATCATCCCTTTTCTGGACCGCATTGCTTTCCGTTTTGACATGCGCGAGGTGCCCATGGAGGTGCCCGCGCAAGTCTGCATCTCCTTCGACAACACCACTATGACCGTAGATGGGGTACTCTATCTGCAGATTACCGATTCTGTAAAAGCGGCTTACGGTTCCAGTAATCCCTTCACGGCGGTGATCCAGTTGGCGCAGACCACCATGCGTTCGGAGATCGGTAAACTGCATCTGGATGCGGCGCTTTCGTCCCGGCAGTTGCTGAATACGGCCGTTGCCTCATCGGTGGACGAGGCGGCGATCAACTGGGGCGTCAAGGTGCTGCGCTATGAAATCAAGGATATTACTCCACCCCAGGAGATCATCCGCGCGATGGAACTGCAGATCACCGCCGAGCGGGAAAAGCGGGCATTGATCGCCAAGTCCGAGGGACAACGGCAGCAGCAGATCAACACGTCCGAGGGGCAGCGTCAGCAGGACATCAATGTCGCGGATGGTCGCAAACAGGCGGAAGTGTTGCGCGCCCAGGGTGAAGCCGCAGCCATCCAGTTGGTTGCCGAAGCCACCGCCGCCGCCATCCGCGTCATCGGCGACGCGGCGCGGGCGCCGGGTGGCATTGAGGCCTTGCAGATGCAACTCGCCAAGGACTACATCGAAAAATGGGGCAACCTCGCCAAGGCGAGCACCAGTCTGGTGATCCCGGCGGATCTGGGCAATATCGGCGCACTGGTGGGTACGGCGCTGTCCATGGTCAAGCAACAGGGCGGGGCAGCGAAAGCTTGAGGTGCCCGCGAAACCCGGATTCACGGGACCGAGGTCAAATGGTCCCAGGCACCGTCTCCGGCCAGGCCGCATTGTCCAGCCAGACATCGGCCGTTGTGCCTACCAGTGCGGCGGGAGTGGATTCGCCCCGTAGCCAGGCCGCGAGTGCCGCCCGCTTGCCGCTGCCCGTGGTGAGAAAAAACATCTCCCGCGTGTACTGTAATCGCCAGCCGCTCAGGCTCACCCTTTGGGGCGGCGCCTTGGCGGCGTCGTGGATGGCGAGGGTGGCGGGGCTGCTCTTTTCCAGACCCCAGTCGTGGCCGGGGAAAAGGCTGGCCGTATGGCCATCCTCACCCATTCCCAGCAGGACCAGATCGAAGGCATGCGGCGGAAGAAGCGCGGCGTAGTCGCGGGCGGCCACTTCGGCACCCCGTTCGGCCGGAATGTGATGAATCTGCCGCGCCGGAATGGGTACCTGGGACAGCCAGACGGTGTCCAGCATCAGGCTGTTACGCTCCGGGTCCTGGAGCGGCAGGCAGCGCTCATCCCCATGATAGAGGTGCCAGCACTGCCAGTCCCGGCCCAGTTGCGGAAGCATGGCATAAGCCGCGCGCGGGGTGTTGCCGCCGGCGACCACCAGATGGAAGGCGCCGCGCGCGGCGATAGCCTCTTGGGCCATACGCGCGATGGCTGCTGCCAATCTCTGGGCGAGGGCTGCGCTATCAGGATGAATATGCCAGGTGTTGCGGTTCCGGGCTGCTTCCATGTTGATGCACTCCTGTGTGTTCCGGGTGATGATCTGCAGGCGTGACATTTTCCCCGGATCTTTTGCTGGACAGGATAGCCGCACTTTGCAGCTTGGGTCTATGATGCTGACTATTGAATATTGCCCTGAAGGAGGCAGAGATGGGTGGTCTGGAGGACTGGATAGGCAATACCCCCCTATGTGAACTTCGGCGCTTGTCGCCGCATGCGGGTGTGCGGATTTTCGGGAAGCTGGAAGGTAACAATCCCGCGGGTTCCGTCAAAGATCGCCCCGCCGTGAATATGATTCGCCGGGCGTTGGAGCGTGGCACCATCACTACTGCTACGCGCCTGATCGAACCCACCAGCGGGAACACGGGTATCGCCCTGGCCATGGCGGCATCGGTGCGGGGATTGTCCATGACGCTGATCATGCCGGAGAACATGAGCATCGAAAGGCGGCAGGTGATGCGTGCCTACGGCGCTGAAGTGATTCTCACGCCAGCCGCCCGGAGTATTGAAGGTTCTATTGATCTCGCGCATCAGATGGTGGCGGCGGGAGAGGGCTTCATGCTCGATCAGTTTTCGAACCCCGATAATCCCGAGGCGCATTATCTCGGTACCGGGCCGGAGATCTGGCGTGACACCCGCGGGACCATAACCCATTTCGTCTCATCCATGGGGACGACGGGGACCATCATGGGCACCTCCCGCTATTTGCGGGAGGTGTCGCCCCATATTCAGATTGTCGGCGTACAACCGACGGAGGGGGCCAAAATTCCTGGTATCCGCCGTTGGCCGAAAGCCTATTTGCCACGCATTTATCATCCTGAATCTGTGGATCAGATTGTCGATGTGAGCCAGGAAGAAGCCGAGGAAATGGCCCGTCGTCTGGCACGGGAGGAAGGGGTGCTGGCGGGCATATCTTCCGGTGGCGCGGTGGCCGCGGCGATCAGCGTGGCACAAAAGCTGGATCATGGTGTGGTGGTTGCCATTGTCTGTGACCGGGGTGACCGTTACCTCTCTACGGGTGTTTTTCCGGCTTGAGAGAATGATGCACGGGCGCAGCAGAATTTTGCCGATAGCCGTCCGCTGGTCTATGACGCTGTGCCTGGGGCTCGCTATCAGTGGTGTGGCCGGGGCACAAATTCTGGAAATCAGCGCCGCACGGATAAGTGGAACGGGCTGGACGGCGCAGCGCTTGCACGCGACGCTGACCACATCGACGCAGGGCGATCAGTTCAGCCTGGCGGCGGGCGTCGCGCAAGCGGGCAAGCGCAAACTCTGGCGGCATGCCCGGCTGCAATGCGGGCTCCAGACGGCGCGGGGTTGGGCGTGTCGTCAAGCTCATCTGGCGGTGGAGGACAGCCCGTGGGGCGCACTGCATGGCGATGGGCAAGTACAGTTGCGGCGAGTGGGCGGTAGTGGGCAAGCCATGCTGGCATTGCGCGCTGCGCAATTCGGCAGCGCCCGTCTGCAGGTGCAAAGTACCGCCGCCGGACAGTGGCATCTGACGGCTGCGGGCAGCCTGCCGGTTGCCGGTCTGGTGCGCGCCCTTACCCTGCTGCCTGCCACTTGGCAGACCTCGGGGCAGGCCCGGTGGCAAGTCCAGGCGCGGGGCGCAAACTGGGCAAAGGCGCGTCAGATAGCCTTTGAATTGCAGGGCAGCCAGCTCCAGTTCAGTAGCCCGGACGGTTTGCAGGCCGCCCAGGGTGTCGCATTGCAACTCCAGGGGGACGGTGCATATACCGGGCAATGGCACGGCACCGCCCGGATGCGCTGGACCCAGGGGGGTGTCCTCTGGAGTCCATGGTACTGGACAGCCCCCGCCGCAGCACTGCGGATACAAACCCGCTGGCGCCAGACGGCCAAGGCCTGGCAACTGGACCAGGGAAGCATCCGCTGGCCCGGCCTCGGACGGGGCGGTTTTGCGTTGTACCGGCCGACTCGGGGCGGGGTGCTGCGCTGGCAGATCCGGAATATGGATGTAGCCATGGCGCCCCTGTATGCGAATTGGATTAAACCGCTGGCTCCTCCCGGCGGTCTCGCGGCCCAGTTGCAGGCCTCGGGGCACGTGCGTTTTTCCGTGGCGGGAGAGGGTGGTCTGAGTGCGCTGAAATGGGATCTGCGCAACGCGGCTCTTTCCAGTTCCAGAGGACATCTTGCGGTGACGGGCGTGAATAGCCGGGGTGCCTGGAGTCGTACCGGCAAGACCTCTGATGCGGTGCTTCGCTGGCAGTCCGCGGAACTCTATCATATTCCTGCGGGTCCGCTGCATGTAGAGCTGGTCCTCAATCCCCAGGGCTTTCAGTTGCAACAGCCCTTCACCCTGGCCCTGTTGGGGGGCGATCTGCATTTTCGGCATCTGGCGGCACGTTGGGCAGGGCCCCGGTCGGGGTTTAGCATGAGCGGCGACTTGCGGGGGGTCAGCATGGCCCAATTGACCAAGATCATGCATTGGCCGCCGTTTACCGGGACGGTATCGGCCACCATCCCGGAACTGCGGTATCACGCGGGAGATATCACCACCAGCGGCGCGCTTTCCGCTCAGGTGTTCGGAGGCGAGGTGCGGGTGGGCGATCTGCGTATTGAGAATTTCCTCGGTGTTTTGCCCCTGCTGCGGACCAACGTCGGGATTTCCGGGTTGCGACTGAAGCCCTTGACTGACGCCTTCCACTTTGGCTACATCAGCGGGGTGCTCAGCGGTGACGTAAAAAATCTCACCCTGCTGGACTGGTCGCCGAAGGCTTTTCAGGCGCAGTTTCATACGGTTCCCGTTCATGGCGTGTCTCAGAAAATCAGCTATGCGGCGGTCCAGAGCCTTACCAGGCTGGGCGGCGGTAACGGCATCAGCGGATTTTTTCAGGGCATGTTTCTACGGATGTTCAAGACCTTTGCATACGCGCATCTGGGGATGGGTGTGCATCTCAAGGACGGTGTCGCCGAATTGTCCGGAGTGGGGACAGAGGATTCGGGTTTTGTGATCCTTCAGGGGCAAGGGCTGCCCAGGGTGGATATAGTGGGGTACAATCGCCGGGTGGACTGGGACGAATTGCTGGCGCGTCTGAAAACCGCCATGCATAGTGGTGCCCAAGTCGGTACAGGAGAGTGAGCAAATGACAAAGCAGGGTTGGCTGAAAACGCAGGGCTGGCGCAGTGTGCTGGCCCTGGGATTGCTTATGGCGCTGTCCGCTTGCGTGACCGTCAATATTTACTTTCCGGCTGCGGCGGCCCAGAAACTGGCGGATCAGGTGGTCGGTGAGGTGTATAAGGCCGCTGCCAAGGGTGCCTTGCAGGCCCCGGTTGCTCCGGCAGTATCGGCACCGGCGCCGACAGCGCCGGCCCGGTCCGCTGCCCCGGCTACGAATTCCCTGAGCATGGCATCTCCCTACCATGCGGCCAGCTACCTGCTGGCCATGGGCTTCTCGGCCATCAGCGGCACGGCGGAGGCCGCCGCGAACCTCAATGCCTCCAGTCCCGGGGTGCAATCGGCACGGGCGCAGGTGGAGGCACTGGCGACGCAAATGCATCCTTACTTTGTCAGCGGCGCGGTGGGTTACACGGCCAATGGTCAGGTGACGATCCATGATGCGGCAGCCGTGTCGCTGCCGCAGCGGGCTCCGCTCAATGGGCTGGTAAGCAGCTATAATCAGGCGCTCAGTAATCTCTATCAGCAGATCGCTGATGCCAATGGTCATCCCGAGTGGGCGGGGCAAATTCAGCAGACCTTTGCCCAAGCCTGGATCAGCAAGGCACCCGCAGGATACTGGTACCAGTCGCCCAGTGGTCAGTGGCAGAAGAAATAGTCATCATTTTGCAGAATATTCTGGTTTTTGACATCGAGACAGTGCCCGACGTTGCCGGTGGGCGGCGGGTGCATGGCATTGAGTTGGGGGATGACGCGGGCGTGGCGGAATTGCTGCAGCACCAGCGTCGCATCGAAACCCAGGGCGCGACGGAGTTTCTGCGCCCTTATTTGCATCGGGTCGTTGCCATCTCTGCCCTCTGGTGGCAGGGCGGGCAGGTCAAGCTCAATAGCTTCGGCAAGGCGGACGATGACGAAGCCACTCTCGTCGCTGCCTTCTTTCAGTTCATCCAGCGCCATGCCCCGCAACTGGTTTCCTGGAATGGCGCGGCCTTTGACCTCCCGGTACTGCATTACCGCGCCCTGCTCCACGGCATCCCTGCGGTCCGCTACTGGGAGCAGGGACAGACCGATCAGGGTTATCGCTGGAATAATTACACCAGCCGTTACCACGAGCGCCATCTCGACCTCATGGATATCCTCTCTGCTTATCAGATGCGCAATGTCGCCCGCCTTCAGGACGTGGCGTTGTTGTTGGGGCTGCCCGGCAAGCTGGGGATGAGCGGCGCGGAGGTCTGGACCCGTTATCAGGCCGGGGAACTGGCGGGCATCCGCCACTACTGCGAAGTCGATGTGCTGAACACGGCTCTGGTCCATCTGCGTTTTGAATTGACCCGTGGGCATCTCGACAAATCGGCTTATGATGCCTGCCAGACGCAGTTGCGGTCTTACTTACAAAACCGGGACGAGGCCCACGTCCAGGAATTTCTTACCTTGTGGCCAGAGAATCTGCATGTCGCGTCCCAAGCCCATCCATAACGCTCAGCCTGAGCAGGTAGTGATCGAAAGTCTGGATGCCGAGGGGCGCGGGATTGCCCGTGTGGGGGGCAAGGTGCTTTTTGTCGATGGGGCGCTGCCCGGTGAGCGGGTCTGGGCACGGCGTACTCAAGACCACAAGAGCTTTGATCGTGCCGAGTTGTTGCAAGTGGTCAAGGCATCCTCCCTGCGGGTGTCGCCGCCTTGTCCGCACTTTGGTGTCTGCGGGGGCTGCAGCCTGCAGCATCTGGAGCCAGCGGCGCAGGTGGCCATCAAGCAAAGACAACTGGAAGATAATCTCTGGCGCATCGGCAAGGTCCGCCCCGGACGCGTCCTGCCCCCCATTCATGGCCCGAGCCTGGGCTATCGCAGCAAGGCGCGACTCTCGGTGCGGACGCCAAAAACCCGGGGCGCACTGGTCGGTTTCCGCGAACGCAACAGCAGTTATGTCGTGGATATGGGGCAATGTCTGACCCTTGATCCGCGCATCGGGCAACGCATTCTGCCCCTGCGGGCGCTGATCGGGCAGATGCAATCGCCCCAGGATTTTCCGCAGATCGAAGTGGCCGCCACGCCGGATGCCGTCGCTCTGGTGTTTCGTCACATGCGGCCGCTGATGGAAAGCGATCTGCAGCACTTGCGTGCTTTTGGTGTGCAACACGACCTGCAGATATGGCTGCAGCCGCGCGGGCCGGACACCCTGCACCCTTTATGGCCGGAGCAGCCGGAACCCCTTCATTACGATCTGCCGGACTATCAGTTGCGCCTGCGTTTTGATCCGCTGGTCTTCACTCAGGTCAATCAGGCGGTGAATCAGGTGATGGTGCGCCGCGCCATGGCGCTGCTGCAGCCGCAACCGGGAGAGCAGATTCTGGATCTCTTCTGTGGACTCGGGAATTTCACTCTGCCTATTGCCCGACTGGGAGCGCGGGTGCTTGGCATTGAAGGGGACGCCCGCTTGGTCGCGCTAGCCACCGAGAACGCCGCCGCCAATGGCCTGGCGGATAAAGCCCGATATGCCGTAGCCGATCTCACCCAGGCGCAGATGGAAGATTTTTTTCCGGCGGGCGCCATCGACAAAATGCTCATCGATCCGCCCCGCAGTGGCGCCATCGAAGTGCTGCGCAGCCTGACCCCCGGCGTCCGCCGCCTGGTGTATGTCTCCTGCAATCCGGCGACCCTGGCCCGTGATGCGGCGTACCTGGTACACGAACGCGGCTATCGTCTGCAAGCGGCCGGCGTCGTCAACATGTTTCCCCATACCGCCCATGTCGAATCCATCGCCCTCTTTGAGCGCTGAAATGCCCCCACGTTGGCTCTGGGTGGATGTCTCCGCCCAGCGGTTGCGCGAGATGAGCGGCGCTGAGCCGCGCTCGGCGTATGTCATATCCACGGCTCGTAACGGACTTGGTGAACGGCGTGACAGCGGCTGCACGCCGCGCGGATGGCATGTAGTGCGCGCGCGCATCGGTGAAGGTCTGCCCACGACGGCAATCCTGCGCGGCAGACGTTGGACCGGTGCCTGTTACAGCGCGGAGTGGGCGGCGGGTCGACCGCGGCAAGACTGGATTCTCGGCCGCATTCTTTGGCTCTCCGGCAGCGAAAACGGTTTTAATCGTGGTGGTTTTCAGGATACTTTCCGCCGTTATATCTACATCCACGGCACCGCCGATGTGGACCATCTCGGCCAGCCGGTATCGGCAGGCTGCGTGCGGATGGCGCCGGACGCGGTGTGCATGCTCTTTGCGGCATGTCCTGTAAACACCCCTGTTTTTATCGGCCTGCAGCCACCGCTGCGTTCCCCCGCTAGGAAGTACTGAATGGCCTGGATCCGCTTACCCCGTTTTCGTCGCGCCGTAAACGTTTTCAATCCCAAACTCTTCGAGAACCTTTCGCTCGCGGCCTTTCTGGCCTGGGTCGGTCTGGGTTCCGATGCGCTGTCTTCCTCCGCCTATGGTCCTCCGGAAATCTACGATGCCCTGCAGGGGCATGAGTATCTGGCCGTTTTTCTGGCCATCGGCATCCCGCTCTCGGTGTTTGTCATCTCGGCAGGTTACAAACAGGTCATTGCTCTTTTTCCCGATGGTGGGGGTGGTTATCACACCGCATCCACCCTGTTAGGGCCGATAGCAGGCCTGGTGAGCGGCGCCGCTTTGGTCGTCGATTACATTTTAACGGCAGCGATCTCCGTGGCATCGGGTACCGAGGCGTTGCTGAGTACCATGCCTTCCTCCTGGTACAGCGAGCGCATTCCCCTGGATGCCGCCGTGTTGCTGTTCCTGATCTTCATCAATTTGCGCGGTATGAAGGAATCCATCAAGATTTTGTTGCCGATCTTTATGGCTTTCGTCTTCACCCACGTCATACTGCTTGGCTGGGGACTGCTGGCTCACATGGGAGATGTGCCAGCTATCGCCCGCAATACGGTCGTCGGTGTTCAGCATGACAGTATGCGGTACGGCTGGATCTTCATTGTGGCGTTGATATTGCGGGCCTTCAGCCTGGGTGGTGGTACCTATACGGGTTTGGAAGCGGTAGCCAATGGCGTGCATATCATGCGTGAGCCGCGTGTGCAGACAGGGCAGCGGACGATGACCCTGCTGGCGACGTCCCTGTCTCTGATCGCGGGCAGTCTGATTTTTCTGTATCTGATGTATCATGTGCATGGCCAACAGGGGCAAACGCTGAATGCCGTGCTCTACGGCGCGATTACCCAGGGATGGACCTTGGATGGTGTATACTTCGGTCCGGCGGCGGCACTGCTTACCCTGATCAGCGAAGGCCTGCTCCTCTTCATCGCCGCCAACACGGGTATTATCACGGCGCCTATCGTCATGGCGAATATGGCTGTCGATCGTTGGTTGCCAGAGCGGTTTTCTTACCTATCAGATCGTTTCGTGTCGCGTAATGGCGTGTTGCTCATTGGTTTTTCGGCTATCGCCATCCTCCTCGCGACGGGCGGACATGTCAGCATTCTGGTGGTTTTATACAGCATCAATGTATTCATCACCTTTACCCTGACCATGGCAGGATTGAGCCGACACTGGTTTGCCCAGCGGCATCAGGAGTCAAACTGGCGGGGTCGCTTTGCCGTCAGTGTCCTGGGCTTTATGGTCACGGCATCCATTCTCGCCATCACCATTTTCGAGAAATTCGATGCGGGCGGCTGGTTCACTCTGCTGGTCACCGCGGTTGTGGTGGGTCTCGGATATCTGATCTATCGCCATTACAAAAGTATCGGTAAAATCACCGCCGAACTGGACGAAACCATGCTGGATGTGGTGCCTGACCATCTGGAGTCCGGCCCTAACCTGCCTCTGGATCCGCGTGGCGCCACGGCCGTATTTTTTGTCAGCCGTTTTGACGGTTTGGGGCTGCATACCTTGCTGACTGCGCACCGTATGGTCAGTGGCTTCGTCAAGAACTATGTGTTCCTGCTGGCGGGTATCGTAGGTCAGGGTGAATTTAAGGGTATCAAGGCACTGGAAGACCTGAAGGTATATGTAGAGACTGAGGCTAACCAGTATATGGCCTTTTGCCGCAACGAGGGGATGGCGGCAACCTGGTTCGCCACTTACTCCACCGACCGTATCCTCGCGATGGAGGAATTGGCCAATGTCGCTATCCGCTATTTTCCACAGAGCATCTTCTTTGCCGGGCGGGTGATTGACACCTCTGTGCAGGGACCCTTCCACGGATTGCTGCATGATGAAGTCAGCTTTATCGTTCAGGATCGCCTGCAGCATGACGGTTTCAGCATGATGATCGTACCCGTGCACGTGCATGGTATTCCCAGCCAGCCGCCGAGGATCGCGCTGCCTATTTCCATGCCACCGGATATGCAGCTGGTGCAGAATGAAGAAGTGGACAAGGTGGAAGCCAAGGCCCGTGCCGCCGCCAAGGCGCAGGCCAGTACGCAGGAGCCCATCCCCCATGCCGCTACAGACTGAGTTGCAGCGCCTCGCACGGGGCCCGCTGATGGTCGATATTGCCGGGCTACGGCCCACTGTCGCGGAATGCGCGATGCTGCGCCAGCCGGCAGTGGGTGGCGTCATCCTTTTTGCCCGCAACTGCGTCGATGCCGAACAGGTGCGTGCCCTGTGCGGCGAATTGCATGCGCTGCGTTCTCCGCCGCTGCTCATCGGTATTGATCAGGAGGGCGGGCGGGTGCAGCGCCTGCGTACCGGAGTGACGCGCTTCCCGCCCATGGCGACTCTGGGCCGTCTGGCGGATCGTGACGGATTGGAAAGGGCGCAGACGGCGGCACGGGACTGGGGACTTCTGCTCGGTACGGAACTCCGGGCGCTCGGCCTGGACATGGACTTTACCCCTTGTGTGGATTTGGATCGCAGCGTTTCTGCGGTGATTGGCGACCGCGCCATCCACCGCGATCCCGAGTGGGTGGGGGGTATCGCGGTAGCGCTCTGGGAAGGCATGGTACGGGCCGGCTTGCAGGGGGTCGCCAAGCATTTTCCCGGTCATGGTGCGGTAGCCGCAGATTCTCATCTCGACTTACCTTTGGATAAGCGCCCGCTCAGTGCCATTCAGGAAGACCTTCAGCCCTTCGCTGCCCTGATTGCCGCGGGGATTCCGGCGATTATGCCGGCGCACTGTCTCTATCCCCAGGTGGATACTGAACGTCCTGCCGGTTTCTCGCCGCGCTGGTTACAGGATATCCTCCGCAAAGATATGGGCTTCACCGGTGTGGTGGTCAGCGACGACCTCAGCATGGCGGGTGCGCATGGTGTCGGCGATATGGGCGCGCGGGTGGATGCGGCACTGGCGGCAGGCGCGGACTTGCTGCTGATCTGTAACGATCCGGAGGGCGCGCAAACGGCAGTCGCCCATTTACGGTCCAAGGGTGAGTTTCCGACGGGCAATCGCCTGGAGAGACTCGCCGGCAACGCTGCAACAGCACCTTTGTCTGTCGCAGACCGGGCGCGCTGCCTGCGACAGATCGAGCAATTGCGGGCTCTGGCCCCAGGATTTGCTGGCTGATGTACAGACTAAAAGGTTAACCCCTTGTTTTTCCCACGGCGCGTATTAGAATACGCCCTCACCTTTTACTCCTTGTTCGGGCGATAGGCGCCCGGACTCCGCAGTGAACCATAAGGAGCAACCTTTGCGTCATTACGAAATTGTGTTTTTGGTCCATCCTGACCAAAGTGAGCAGGTCCCCCAGATGATTGAGCGCTATCGCGGCATGATAGAGGGCGATGGCGGGCATTTTCATCGCCTGGAAGACTGGGGTCGTCGGCAGTTGGCCTACCCCATCAAGAAGGCCCACAAGGCTCATTATGTTTTGATGAATGTAGAATGCAGCGGTGCCGCCTTGGCTGAACTGGAAGACGCGTTCCGCTTCAACGATGCGGTTTTGCGTCACCTGATTCTGGCCCGCGCTGAAGCTGTTACCATCCCTTCCTTTCTGGCCCGCGATGAGAGCGACCGTCGTGAGCGCAGTGAAGAGACTGTCGAAGATGAAGGCGAGCCGGACCACAGCGATAACGAAACCGTAGCGACGGCTTAATCAAGGAGATTTCAGATGGCATTTAATCGAGACAGAGATCGGGATAGTGATGGTGACAAGCGTGGCGGCGGCAGCAGTAACTTTACCCGTCGCCGTAAGTTTTGTCGTTTCAAGGCGGAAGGCGTCAAGGAGATTGACTACAAGGATCTAAAAACCTTGCAGGCCTATGTGGGTGAGACGGGTAAAATCGTCCCCAGCCGGATTACCGGAACCAGCAATCTGTATCAGCGACAGTTGACTACAGCGATCAAGCGTGCCCGTTTTCTGGCGTTATTGCCCTACGTCGTGCGTTAAGGCACTGGCGTTCCGGTGGCGGCGCAGACAGAAGGTGGGGTCTTGCGCTGGTTTCTCAGCGGACGCTGGCAAGCCAGCATTAGTATTGCTGTACTCTTTAGTGTTGCGGGACTGGTTCCCTTTCTTGCCGCGCCGTTACTGCTCAACTGCGTCGCTTTGGTGACGCTGGTTACCCTGCAGGCCGGGCGCAAGGAGAGCTTTGAAGTCCTCCTGATTGCCGGGGTTGCCTCCGCACTGTTTACGTTGAACCCGTGGTATGGTGTCGCCTTTGCCCTGGTGGCCTGGCTGCCGGGGCGGCTGCTGGGAGAAGGTTTGCGGTGGGACGTGCAGTGGGGCGGGGTAGTGTGGGTCGTTATCGGTCTGTCTCTCCTGGCGCTGGCGCTCTCGCTTTGGGTCATACCGCGAGGCATGGGCCCTGCCTTCTGGCAAGCACAGATGGAACATTTGCTGGCGCCAGCGCGTAAAGAGTTAAGTACGACGCAGCGCCAGGTCCTGGGTGATATGACCCGCCTGATGCCAGGGATTCTCGCCGCAGGCATGGCGCTGCTCTGGACCTTGGCGGCGTTGCTGGCCAGTCGCTGGCGCGAACGTTTCCAGGGCGTTCCGGCGCCGCAACGGGTGTTTCGGGACTGGGTGTTGCCGGAGCGGTTGATCTGGTTGCTCATCGCGACATTGTTGGGTATCAGCCTGCTGCATGGCGATGCGCTATGGCCGGTACAGAATCTTGCCGTTTTGGTCGGCGGGTTGTATCTGCTGCAAGGCTTGAGTTTTATGCACCTGTGGTTTGCGTCAAGGGGTTGGCCCTTGTTCGTGCTGACGGCTTTTTATATCGGACTGATCCTGCTTTCACAGCTCTTGCTGGTAATCGCTGTGCTGGGCGTCGTGGATCGTGTTTTCCATCTGCGCCAACGGCTTGCGGGCTCGCGGCCCTGATGGCGCTTTTGCAGGGAATTTTTTGGAGGAATTGGAAATGAAAGTGATTTTGCTGGAACGTATCAACAACCTGGGGCGTCTTGGTGATGTGGTCGACGTGCGGCCGGGCTATGGGCGCAATTTTCTGATGCCGCAGGGGAAAGCCATAATGGCCAACCAGCGCAATCTGGAAGACTTTGCCGAGCGTAAAGCGGCCTTGGAGCATATCGAGGCAGAGCGTCTGCAGGCGGCTCAGCAGCGCGCTGCCATACTGGCGGAAGCCGTGGTCAAAATCGCCCTGCAAGCGGGCGAAGATGGTCGTTTGTTTGGCTCGGTGGGCTCGCATGATATCAGCGCTGCTCTGGCGGCCCTGGGTCATGAAGTGGCCCATTCGGAAATCCGCCTGGCGGATGGCCCGATCAAGCGGGTAGGTGAATTTCCAGTGCGGTTGCACCTGCATCCGGAAGTGGATCTGGACGTGATGGTATTCGTCGAGCGCGCCTGACCCTGGCACTGGCAGGGACGGCGGAATGTTCGAGTTTGCGGAGTATGGCGGCGGGGTCAAGGCTCCGCCGCACTCTATTGAGGCAGAGCAATCGGTCATCGGTGCCCTGCTGATCGATCCCGATACTGCGGATCAAGTGACCGAGGCGATGACGGCCGAAGATTTTTATGAGCGCCGCCATCGCCAGATTTTTCAAGCGATCATTGCCATGCAGGGTGCCGGGCGGGCGGTAGACGCCGTCACGGTCTCCGAATGGTTGCAAGATCACGAGCAGCTTGCCGATGTGGGAGGCGTGCAATATCTTCTTATGCTCGCCAACGAGACGCCCTCGGCGGCCAATGTGCTCGCCTATGCGAGCATCGTGCGGGAGCGGGCCACCCTGCGTGATCTTATTCGGGTTGGCCGGGAAATTGCCGAACTGGCCTATCGTCCGGAAGGGCGGGAAGCGCAGGCCTTGTTGGACGAGGCGGAAAGCCGGGTTTTCCATCTCGCCGAAGGGCAGCAGCGGGCCGGAGAAGGCTTTAGGCAACTCAAGGATGCGCTTCCGGCGGTAATCGACCGGATCGAGACCATCGCCCGCGAGAAAAAGGGTGTCACAGGCCTGTCCACAGGTTTCGCCGATCTGGACGAGAAAACCTCCGGCCTGCATCCGGGCCAGCTCATCATCGTTGCCGGTCGTCCCAGTATGGGCAAAACCTCTTTCGCCATGAATATAGCTGAGCATGTCGCCTGTAACGAAGGCAAGCCGGTGGCGGTTTTCAGCATGGAAATGCCGATAGACGAAATCGTCTTGCGTGCGCTCTCGTCGCGAGGGCGGGTGGATCAGCACCGGCTGCGCAATGGCAGCCTGGGTAATGATGACTGGCCGCGCATCGCGCATGCCATTGGTGAACTCGGCAATGCGCCGTTGTTTGCCGATGATTCGGCAGCGCTGACGCCGACGGATTTGCGTTCGCGGGCGCGCCGGCTGAAGCGAGAGCATGGCTTGGCGCTGGTTGTGGTCGACTATCTGCAACTCATGCAGGTGCCGGGGCGGGGTGACAATCGGGTCGCCGAGATTTCCGAGATCAGCCGTTCGCTCAAGGCCTTGGCCAAAGAGCTGTCCATCCCGGTGATTGCCCTCTCACAGCTCAATCGTAGTCTGGAAAACCGGACCGAAAAGCGTCCGCAGATGTCGGATCTGCGTGAGTCCGGTGCTATTGAGCAGGACGCCGATTTGATTCTGTTCCTTTACCGCGATGAGGTGTACTACAAGGACAAGGAAGAGGTGAAGGGCATCGCCGAGGTGATCATCGGCAAACAGCGCAACGGACCCATCGGGACCGTGCGGATGAGCTTCTTCGGTGAATATACCCGCTTTGAGAATTATGCGCCGTCCGGGGATGATTTCGGGCGTTAGCCTTTCACCAGAAGTGGATTTCTGCCAGGGGATTTTTCTGTGCTTTGCGGTATCATGCACTCATGACTCGCCCTATTGTTGCCGATATTTCTGCTGCTGCTCTGCGTCATAATATGGCCGTGGTACGCCAGCATGCGCCCCACGCGCAAGTTATGGCGGCGGTCAAAGCCAATGCCTATGGGCATGATGTCGCGCTCTGCGCCCCGGTGCTGGCGGAGGCGGGTGTCGATGCCTTTGCCGTGGCTTCTCTGGAAGAGGCGGAAACCCTTCATGATCTGCGTCTGGAACGACCGGTTTGTCTGCTCGGAGGGCCTTTCGACGCGGAGGAGGTCGCTGTCGCGGCCGCCCGCGGTTATCTGCTCGTTATCCATGAACAACGGCAGCTACTCTGGCTGGCGACCCATGCCGCTGACGCGCCCCTGCGGCTGTTTATTAAAGTAGATACGGGTATGCACCGTTTGGGCTTTGCACCCGACCAACTGTCGGCAGTATTTGCCGGGCTGCAAAGCCATCCCTGCTGGCAGGTGCTGGGGCTGATGAGTCATCTCGCCCGCTCCGATACGCCGGAGGACCCTTTCAGTCGTCAGCAGGCGGGCGTTTTCGTCGCGGCCATTGCGCACTTTGGTCATTGCACGGCGGGTCAGCACACCCTGGCCAATTCGGGGGGGGTGCTGGCACTGCCTTTTACCCATCAGCACTGGGTGCGCCCCGGGCTCATGCTATACGGTCTTTCGCCCTTCGCCGGGCACAGCGGTACCGAGATCGGTTTGCAACCGGTGCTGTCCTGGCGCAGCGAAGTGGTGGCCATCCGCGAGCTCGCCCCCGGTGACTGGCTGGGCTATGGTGCAGCTTGGCAGGCTCCTGCCTACTGCCGGGTGGGGGTCGTGGCGGCGGGCTACGGTGATGGCTATCCGCGTCACCTGGGTTCGGGGGCGCCGGTCACGGTGGCCGGACAGGCTACCCGGACTTTGGCACGAGTGAGTATGGACATGCTTTTTGTAGACTTGACGACCGTGTCGGCGGAAATCGGGGCTTCCGTCGTGCTTATGGGGGCTGGCGGACCAGCCCTCGAATCCCTGGCGACGAGACTCGATACGATCTCCTACGAGTTGAGTTGCCGTATGCAGATGCGTGTTCCGCGCCAGCTGGTCTCATGAGCCGCGACAAAACCCTCTTTGTCTGTCAGGAATGCGGCAGTACCAGCAACAAATGGCTGGGACGCTGCCCGGATTGTGGCGCCTGGAACAGCTTCGTCGAACAGCGCATGGAGAAGACCGGGGCCAAATCCCAAACCACCTATGCCACGGCCAGTCCGCCGCAATTTCTGCACGCGGTGCCGATCGCGGATGTGGGGCGCAGCACGACGGGTCTGGCAGAGCTCGACCGGGTGCTGGGCGGTGGGCAGGTGCCGGGGGCCGCCATTCTCCTGGGCGGGGAACCGGGTATCGGCAAATCCACCCTCCTGCTCCAGACCGCCCATCATCTGGCCCAGGCCAGTAAGGTACTTTACGTCACCGGCGAGGAGTCCGCGGCACAAGTCGCCTTGCGCGCGCAGCGCTTGGGGCTGGGCCAGAGCTCCGTACGGGTAGTCGCCGAAAACCATCTTGAAGCGATCGAGGGTCTGCTCCAGTCAGAGCGATCCGCACTGGTGCTGGTGGATTCTATCCAGACCGTCTATACCGACACGCTGCAATCAGCCCCTGGATCGGTAGCGCAAGTGCGGGAGTGCGCGGCCCGTCTGGTGCGTTTCGCCAAAGCTACGGACACCACGGTCTGGCTGGTCGGCCATGTGACCAAGGAGGGGGCCATTGCCGGCCCGCGTGTGCTGGAACACATGGTGGATACGGTCCTTTATTTTGAAGGGGAGGCGGGTAGCCCCTATCGGATTGTGCGTGCCATCAAAAATCGCTTTGGTGCCGCCAATGAACTAGGTGTTTTTCAGATGCATGAAGAGGGGTTGAGCGAGGTTGCCAACCCTTCACAGCTCTTTCTGTCGCAGCATGACCGACCCGTAGCAGGGAGCGTGGTGCTGGCGACGCAGGAGGGAACCCGCCCGCTTCTGGTGGAAGTGCAGGCTCTGGTGACACCGAGTCCGCTGGCTAACCCCCGCAGGGTCGCCATCGGCCTGGACCCTAACCGCCTTTCCCTCCTGCTGGCTATCCTGCACCGCCACGGCGGCAGTGTGTTTTTTGATCAGGACGTTTTTGTGAATATCGCAGGTGGAATCAAAGTCAACGAACCAGCCGCCGATCTTGCGGTGGCCTTGGCCCTGCTCAGCAGTTTCCGCAACAAACCTTTGGAGGGGCGCCGGGTTGTTTTCGGCGAGCTGGGTCTGGCGGGAGAGGTGCGTGCGGTGGCGGGCACTGAAGCGCGGGTGCGGGAGGCGATCAAATTGGGTTTTAAGGGTGCCATTCTTCCGCGTGGCGACAAGATTTCGAGTACCGCTACTTTCAAGTTGCGCCCGGCTGCCCGTCTTGGCGATGCCATAACAGCGGCCTTCGACGGGGGATAAGCCCTGCGCGTCCGCTGCGATGCATCTGTCGGCCGGATAGCGTGCTGTAGCTTGCAATCTCTTTTCGGAGCGGTTAGGGTGGCTTGGGAGTGCGCGTAATGAATCGCATAATTTACTGATATATGAAGCTATTCCTGAGTTTTTCCCGATAGTCTGAGAGGAGGGTTATTATGCAACAGCCTGCCATTTACTCTGCCGCGCAGAGTGTGTTTCATTCATCCAGGCATGGATTCGTAGGGCCCGCTCTGTTCGCTTTGAGCCTGTTTGGTCTGGGGACCAGTGTGACCTTCGCGTCCGGCATGGAGATATCGACGCCAGGATTGGTGCGCACCGCAATGACTGCGGGTGCCGTGGCAAGCCCTGCGGAGATAAAGAATTTCGCAGCCGCGGTTCGGGGGATCAAGCCACTCAACGAACAGGTTCACAACGCCCTGAGCCAGAAGGGCATCACTGCCACCAAGCGGGAAGAGTTGAAAAAGTCTTACATGACCAGTGTAAACCGTATTCTTGCCAGTAATCATTTGACGGCGGAGCAGTACTCCAGCATGCTCAAGCAAACACAGGACGATCCGGCATTTGCCAAACAGGTTGAAGGGGCCATGCAGTAAAGGCCTTATTCTACCATGCCCAAACTCAATTTGCCCCGCCCCGATTATTCTGCTCGCCGCCGTCATCTGATGCAAAAAATGTCCGCTGCCGGTGTCGCGATTATACCCACCGCCATACCCAAGAGCCGTAACAGCGATGTGCAGTATCCCTTTCGCGGCGACAGCGACTTCTTGTACCTGACCGGATTCGTGGAGCCTGAAGCGGTGCTGGTATTGGTTCCAGGGCATGCTGATGGGGAGCAGATCCTGTTCTGTCGTCCGCGCGATTCGGAGCGGGAAACCTGGGAAGGGCGTCGTGCTGGGCTGGAGGGTGCTCTTGAGCAATGCCGGGTCGACCGTTGCCTCTCTATTCATGATCTGAATGATATCCTTCCACAATTGCTGGAAAACCGGGAGTTATTGTTTTATCCCATGGGTCAATCCACGGATTTCGACGCGCGGGTAATGCACTGGCGTAATGTCGCCAAGAGCAAAATTCGCCAGGGCGTGCGCTACCCACTCGAAGTGGTCGATGTTGCTGAATTGATTCATGAGATGCGGTTGTTTAAGGATTCCGCGGAGATCGAAATCCTACGGGCGGCGGTGGGTATCAGTGGCGCCGGTCATCGTCATGCCATGCGTCAGTGCCAACCGGGTATGCTGGAGTATGAACTGGCCGCCGAGATTGAGCACGTTTTTCATCGTCTTGGATCGCCCAGTGTGGCCTATCCCAGTATCGTCGGTGGTGGGGCCAACGGTTGTATTCTGCACTACACTGAAAACGATGCGGAATTGCGTGATGGCGATCTGGTACTGATCGATGCAGGTGCAGAGGTGGGTGCCTATGCTGGCGATATCACCCGGACCTTGCCGGTCAATGGCGTTTTCAGTCCTGCACAACGGGAAATTTACGAAGTCGTTCTGGCCAGTCAGGAAGCGGCGATCGCGGCCATGCAGGTGGGGCGCTCCGTTGCCGATTATCATGACGAGGCCGTCCGAGTGCTTGTGGATGGTCTGTTGGATTTGAAAATACTTTCCGGAAAGCGTGATGCAGTCATTGAGCAGGGCAGTTATAAGGCCTTCTATATGCACCGGACAGGACATTGGCTGGGTATGGATGTCCACGATGTCGGCCATTATCGCAGCGCAGATCAGTCCTGGCGGAAGCTGGCGGCGGGGATGGTGCTGACGGTAGAACCGGGACTATATTTCTCCCCGGATAATCAAACGGTACCGGAGCGTTGGCGTGGTATCGGGATTCGTATTGAGGACGACGTGCTGGTGACTGCCAACGGGCCGGATGTCCTTTCAGGCGAGGTGCCCAAGGGCTTGGCCGATGTGGAGGCGATGATGGCGGCCGGACCCGGCCATCATGGGCGATAATCGTCGGTTCAGAGACCGTTGGTCGATGGTGCCTGCGCGTGTATGAAACGTAATTTTGCCCGCTTTACCCCGAAGTCCATAGCGCGTCGAACACTACTCATAAGAATGTCGGCAGCCATGTGATAGCGGGAATTCATGGTATCCCAGACAATACCGTCTATCACCCGCCCAGAAGGTAACACGATGTTGATGCGTTCACCACAGCGGTTGCCTCCATTCTTCAGGAAAAATAGGTCCTGTGACAGAGCAATCTGGTTGGGCCGGTTGGCGCCGCAGGCAGCGATATCCGGATTTCCACTGGTCTGGTCGGGAAGCGCGTTATAAGCGGTAACTCGCCGAAGGTAAAACATCTTATGCCGCATGAGTAGGGCGCCATCACTGCGAGCAGACCCATCCCCGGAAGCTGATTGTGTGTCCGTAGTTTTTTCCATCTGCCCGTCTATCCACTGAAGGCTTTTTGCGCTTCTCGATAGTTTGTTCAGCAGCGGAGCCGGCAAGTCTGGTGAATTGAGCGCCAAAGCGTTGGGTAATAATAGTGCAAACAGAGCAATACCCAGCCCGGTAGATAATCGTTGTATCAAGTCTATCTCCTTATCTGAGTCGGTCTGTGGCGACCTCTCCCAGTTTCAACGCATCTGGGATTATTCTCAAAATATGAAACGGAACAATATTTTACAAAAAATGTGGAAAAAATCAAGGGGATAAATTTTTTGCTTTGTAAACAGTCGGTTGTCTTGCATTGCCGGGATGCGTCGGTTATCTGTGGGAGAGTCGACCCAATGCGGCCAGATAGTTTAAGAGGCTTCGCATTTTTGCTGAGTGCCCGGTGTCCGTGGACTTAAACGGCGGCCTTGGGTGTTCGCAGATGCTCAGTGAGCCAGATTATGACTATCGTCGAAAAAGTACGACTAAAGACTGGCGTGTTGTTGTTTTTTTAGCTATGCTTTGTCTGCCTGTTATTCAACCCAACAAAGGAGACTGCTATGAGCAAGTTCACCACCGCCTTGAAAGTAACCGCGCTGATTTTGCCCTTGGGCTTGGCCGGTTGTGCGACCACCTCTGACCTCGACAAAGTTGCTGCCAAGGCTGACGCCGCACAGTCCACCGCCAACGAGGCTTTGGCCAAGGCCAATTCCGCGCAAAGCACCGCGACAGATGCGCTGAGCAAGGCTAACGCTGCGCAGAGCACCGCTGATCAGGCGATGAGCACAGCCAACGCCGCCAATCAGAAGGCTGATGAGGCCAACATGAAGGTAGAGCGGATGTTCAAGAAGGCGATGATGAAGTAATTTTTTCGCGCCTGTTGTTTGTGATGGGATCCTGTCGATTCATTGATGGGATCCTTTCGCATTTTAGGGTCGGATAGGATCGGAGACAATTTCATTCACGTCCGCTGTGCTCCCTAAAACGGCCACCTCCAATCCTGAATATCCTGTCGATCCACGCCAAATTCGTAGGCATGGTTCTTACAGGCGAACTGTTGATCAAGCAGTGCTTCTCGCACACAGGACCCCGTATCGCAGAGGCGGGGTATCCGGTCAATGGCGTCAATGGCCAGGCTAAAACGATCCGTCTGATTCAAGATCGCAAGTTCCAGGGGCGTGTTGATATTGCCTTTCTCTTTGTAACCACGCACATGGATATGATGCTGTCCGGGTCGCCGGTAGGTTAAGCGGTGGATGAGCCACGGGTAAGAGTGGAAATTGAAGATCACCGGCTTGCTGGAAGTGAACAGCGCCTCGAACTCACGATCCGTCATCCCGTGTGCGTGTTCGGTATGTGGTACCAATTTGAACAAGTCCACCACATTCACGAATCGAACCTTGATGTCGGGCATGTGTTGACGCAGTAAGGCGGTGGCGGCCAGGGACTCCAGAGTCGGCACGTCACCGCAACTCACCATGACCACGTCAGGTTCAACCCCCTGGTCATTGCTCGCCCAGTTCCAGATGCCAGCGCCCCTTGTGCAGTGCGCCACCGCCGCCTCCATGTCCAGGTACTGCAGATTCTTTTGCTTGTCCGCGACAATCACATTGACGTAATTAACGCTTTTCAGGCAATGATCGGCAACGGAAAGCAGGCAGTTGGCGTCCGGCGGAAGATAGATGCGCACCACGCTGGGGCTCTTGTTAGCCACCACATCGAGAAAACCAGGATCCTGATGCGTGAAACCATTGTGATCCTGTCGCCAGACCAGCCCGGTCATCAGTAGGTTGAGTGACGCCACATCGGCCCGCCAGGGCAGTGCGTTACATTTTTCCAGCCATTTGGCGTGCTGGTTGAACATGGAGTCAATGATGTGGATGAACGGCTCATAGCTATTGATGAGGCCGTGCCGACCGCTCAGCAGATAACCCTCCAGCCATCCCTCTATGGTATGCTCGCTGAGCATTTCCATGACCCGTCCCTGCAAGGCCAGTTCGCCGCCGTCGGCATCTTCCGGGAAATATTCCCCGAGCCAGACTTTTTGGGTGACCTCATAAAGGGCTGTGAGTTTGTTGGATTGGGTCTCGTCCGGGCCGAAGATGCGGAAGTTCTGCATATTCAGCCGCATGACCTCCCGAAGGAAATTTCCCAGCGTGGGCACGTTGCCAGCCAGGGTTCCTCCGGTTTTTTCGATCTCCACGGAGAACGTGCGGAAGTCAGGCATATCCAGAGGGCGGCGCAGCAGACCCCCATTGGCCACGGGGTTGGCACTCATGCGCCGCCCCCCCTTGGGCGCCAAAGCTTGCAGTTCGGAGATCAGTCGGCCCTGCTCATCAAAGTGCTTTTCCGGTTGGTAGCTGCGCATCCATGATTCCAACAGAGTCAGATGGGCCGGGTTGGTGGCCACGTCCGGGAGGGGGATTTGATGGGCTCGCCAGAAACCTTCCAGATAATGCCCGTCCACCTTCCGGGGGGCTGTCCAGCCTTTGGGACTTCGAAGAATGATCATCGGCCAGCGGGGGCGGTAAGCCGCACCGGTCTGCCGGGCCTTTTCCTGGAACTTGCGAATCTCCAGAACACAGTGTTCCATGGTGGCGGCCATCGCCTGATGCATGCTCTCTGGATCGCTACCCTCCACGAAGTAGGGGGTATATCCATAACCGACGAATAGCGCCTCCAATTCCGCATGACTAATGCGCGCCAGAATGGTGGGGTTGTTGATTTTATAGCCGTTGAGATGGAGCACCGGCAGGACCGCCCCATCGGTAATCGGATTGAGGAATTTGTTGCTATGCCAACTTGTGGCCAATGGTCCGGTCTCCGCCTCGCCATCGCCGACCATCACCAGGGTGATCAGGTCCGGATAGTCAAAGACCGATCCGAAGGCATGAGAAATACTGTAACCCAGTTCGCCGCCCTCATGAATGCTGCCGGGTGTTTCCGGAGTCGCGTGGCTACCGATGCCCCCGGGGAAGGAAAACTGCTTGAAGAAGCGCTGCATGCCTACCAGATCTTCACGTATGTCGGGATAAATCTCGGAGTAGGTTCCTTCGAGATATGCCTGAGATAGTACCGCCGGTGCCCCGTGACCGGGGCCGGAGATGTAGATCGCGTTCAGATCGTACTTGTTGATCAGCCGGTTAAAGTGAATATAGGTGAAGCACTGGCCAGCGTCCGATCCCCAGTGGCCCAACAGTCTTGGTTTGATATGTTCTAGTGTGAGGGGCTCTCTGAGCAATGGGTTGCTCCTGAGGTACAACATTCCCAGGCACAGATAGAGACTGGCTTGCCAGTAGGCGTCGGTTTTGCGCAACTCATCCGGAGCGAGCGGCGTTCCTTGAATGGTCGCGCGGGCTGGTCCATAGGCACGGAGGCTTTCGTCTTCGTAAACCGTCGCCGGTGCCTTGGCGGAAGTGCGCATGATGGGATGTCCTCCGTAGTCTAACAACCTTTGCTACCGTCGCCGCCAATGGCCCCGGCCCCAGAACCAATGTCCGTCCCGGTGCCACCAACGGCCGGGTGCCCAGTAGGCGTAGGGGTGGGGCGGGTAGACCCAGCGTCCCGGCCACCATATCCATTGTCCCCTCCAAACCCAAGCTCCTGGCACCCAGGCCATGCCCATTGCCGGAGCTGGCGGAACCACTACCACCGGCAGAGGGGGCGGCGGCCCGGGCACGACGATTGCCCCAGACATCGGCTTCTCCACATAGGCGGGCCCAGGTGCCACCACACAACCACTCAGGACTGTGAGCCATCCCACCACCAACGCTGCCCGCCATCCCCTGTGCCTGCTCATTTTCCTAGATCGCCGCGTTTTTCAAGGTATTCATCACGCTCGATCTCGCCGCGCGCATAGCGCTCATCCAGGAGCTTGAGGGCGACACCACTTTCGTTATCGGCCATGCTGCTCTTGCACCCATGTCGATGCTTGCATGCAAAGGCCCCGCGGATCAGAAACACAATGCCGCCCACGATTCCCACGAGAGCCAGCAGGCACAGCAACCCCCAAAACAGTCCGAAAGCGCCCATCATACCAAGACCCCAACCACCCATCATGTTCGGACCGGGATAGAAATCTACCGCCGTGTCTGGCACGGTGGCGGTAGCTGTCTGTGCCAAAGCCAAAACGGGCGCCATCACTACCAGAAAGCTCACATTGGTGGCTATCCGGATTCCCTTTCTTCGCTGTGATGCATCCATGCTGTTCATCAATCGATCCCCCGTCGTGGAATGTCGGAATGCCACCCCCTAGTGCAAGTATAGTCCGGCTTTGCTGCCATGGTTGTGGCGTGCGCCGGGGGTCGCCAATAGAAACTTTTGATGCCGCCGAGGCGATACGACCTACGGCACCGCCGTGCGGACCCGTAACGTCATCGGGAACCGCATGGGTGGTGTGGCCGCTCGACTCGAGTGAGTTCGATTCCGGTCCGGGGCAGGTGAAGTAAGCTCAGCCTTTCAGCCTGCCAGCGCAAGCATCAACTGATTGATGCGGGCGACGAAACCGGCAGGGTCTTCTAATTGCCCTCCCTCGGCCAGAATCGCCTGATCCAGCAGCAGGGCTGACCATTCGGCGAAGCGAATATCGTCTTTTTCGCCTTCTATGCGTGCCAGCATGGGATGGGTGGGGTTGATTTCCAGGACAGGTTTGGTGCTGGAAACTTCGTGGCCGGCCTGCTTGAGCAATTGCTGCATGTACAGGGCCATGTCCCGCTCGCCCAGGACGATACAGGCCGGAGAACTGGTCAGACGATGGGAGACGCGCACAGCCTCCACCCGCTCGCCCAAGGCGTTTTTGATGCGTTCCACCAAACCCTCCGCACCCTTTTCGGTTTCTGCCTGCGATTTGCGTTCTTCCTCGGTTTCGATGGCGCCCAGGTCAAGCGCACCTTTGGCGACGGATGCCAATGCCTTACCCTCAAATTCGGGTAGATGGCTGGTCAGCCATTCATCTACGCGATCGCTGAGCAGCAATACCTCAATGCCTTTTTTGCGCAGCAACTCCAACTGTGGACTGTTCTTGGCGGCAAGGAAGGAGTCCGCAGTGATGTAGTAAATTTTGTCTTGACCCTCGGCCATTCGCGCCAGGTAATCGGCCAGCGATACATTTTGTGTTTCCGTGTCCGTGTGGGTACTGGCGAAGCGTAGCAGCTTGGCGATCTGTTCGCGGTTGCCGTAATCCTCGCCCGGTCCTTCCTTGAGTGCCCGTCCGAATTCATTCCAAAACGTCTGATACTTCTCAGGCTCTTTCCCGGCCATTTCCTCCAGGAGACTCAGTATTCGTTTCACCGAACCGGAACGCATCTGATCGATGACTCGGTTACCCTGCAAAATCTCGCGGGAAACGTTAAGAGGCAAATCGTTGGAATCGATCACACCGCGCACAAAGCGCAGGTAGCGGGGAAGGAGTTGCTCGGCATCGTCCATGATGAAGACGCGCTGCACATAGAGTTTGATACCGTGGGAATGGTTGTGATCCCAGAGATCAAAGGGTGCCTTGGCAGGAATGAAGAGTAAGGAGGTGTATTCCAGTCGTCCTTCAACATGGTTGTGGCTCCAGCTCAGAGGGTCGCCATAGTCGTGGCTGACGTAGCGATAAAACTCCTTGTACTCGTCGTCGCTGATCTCGGACTTGGATCGTTGCCAGAGAGCGGAGGCCTTATTGACCGTCTCCCATTCGTCACCGGGCTTGCCGTCTTCGCCCATTTTGCGCATACGGATCGACAGGGGTATGTGATCCGAATACTTGTTGATGATGCTGCGTAAGCGCCAGGCACTGAGCAGGTCCTGGCGTTCTTCCTCGCGCAGGTGCAAGACGATTTCGGTACCGCGCGCGGGCAGATCCAGAGTTTCCAGGGTGTAGCTTCCGGTACCGTCCGACTCCCAGCGAACACCGTGCTCGGCCTCCATGCCGGCGCGACGAGTGTTCAGGCTGACGCGATCTGCAACGATGAATGCCGAATAAAAACCTACTCCGAACTGGCCGATCAGCTTGGCGTCTTTGGTCTGGTCGCCGCTGAGGCGCTCAAAGAACTCCCGCGTCCCGGATTTGGCGATAGTGCCGATATTGGCAATCACCTCGTCGCGGTTCATGCCAATACCGTTGTCTCGCACGGTAATGGTGCCAGCCTCGGGATCGAAGTCCACCTCAACCTTGAGCTCGCTGTCACCTGTTAAGAGGGCGGGGTCGGCCAATGCCTCGAAGCGTAACTTGTCGCAGGCGTCAGAGGCATTGGAGATCAACTCGCGCAGAAAGATCTCTTTGTTGGAGTAAAGCGAATGGATCATCAACTGCAATAGCTGATTGATCTCGGTTTGAAATTGCATGGTTTCCTTGCTGGCGGCCATTATCTCTATCTCTCCTGAATTAACTGGGTTCGCGCAGAGAGCGAACGGTTGAATGTAAGCAGGCTGAAAGTGGTGTCTGACAAAGGAAAAATCAAGGCCGCTGGTGCCGCATCCAAACCAGGAGCAGGCGGTCACCGAGAGCTATGATAGAAACTGAACCGCCCCGGGTTTCGTGGAGGCCATTTGGTTTAAGTGCAGGCCGTTAATTCGGTCTGTTCGGCGAGTTGCCGATAGTAGTTTGCCTCAGCTTCTGCCGGAGGGATATAGCCGATGGGTT
>Ga0315298_1000326_pt1 | contig 94044 bp, 67 predicted proteins | sample WHS_1_MG_FD_203077 | JGI IMG/M metagenome (GOLD analysis project Ga0315298, IMG submission 203077) | Extremophilic microbial mat communities from Washburn Hot Springs, YNP, Wyoming, USA - WHS_1_MG | ecosystem: Environmental > Aquatic > Thermal springs > Hot (42-90C) | place: USA: Wyoming...
CCGAAAGCGGTGCTGGAGCACCGCGCTCCAAAAACTTCTCTTCCAATCCTTCACAGTAGAGGCGTAGAGAGTCGGTAGGGCGCGCAGTCCACTGCGCGCCGGGGTTGGTTGTGCAAACTAAGTTTCTAGGGTTGAATCTGATTTTCCGCGCTCTTACGAGCGCAGCTACGTCCCCCCACAGAAAAACCTCTGGCGGGCAGCGGACTGCCCGCCTTACCAGGTATCGGGTTTTGACAAAGCAAAACCATCTAGCCCGGATATTTCACCTTTTTTCGATGCGCAGACTCGCAAACTCTGGTGTATCGCATCCGGTCCTGCTGGGACGCGCCACCGTGATTTGGTCGTGCCTGCCCCCTAAATTACGAACTATCCGGGCTAAATAGCCGGTGACAGCGTCATGGCGGTGTCAAAATCACAAACTCACCCCGCCGGTTCTTGCGCCATGCTTCTTCGTTGTGGCCGGGGTCAACCGGTCGTTCCTCGCCGTAGCTGACGGTGCTGATTCGGTCTGGCGTAATTCCGAGCCGCACAAGTTCCTCGCGAATGGCGAGCGCGCGGCGTTCGCCCAGAGCACGATTGTACTCGATTGTGCCGCGTTCATCGCAGTGCCCTTCGATCCGTACCGCAACGCGCGGGTTGGCTTTCAGGTACGTGGCAACTGTTTGGATCTTTGGCCTTTCGCCGGGTTTGATAGCCGAGCTGTCAAAGTCGAAGTACACCGTCTCGCTCTTGAACATCTCGGTGTCTTCGTGCCAGCCAGTCCGGTCAATATCGTACTGTGGGATACCGCTGGGACTTTCAATTCCAACCGGTCCCTGACTCGGTTCAATCGGTTTGCCCGGTCCAACGTCTGCCACGGGCCGCGGTGTGCGGCCCGGGATGGGCGTAACACCCACCGGCTTTTGCCGGCAGCCACAAATTGTGCAAGTTAATGCCAAACCAATTATCAGTAAGTTGCCAAACTTAATCTGTTTCATTTTTTTGTTCGCGTTTGAATTTTGCAGGCCAACGGTTTTTACCTGGCCCAACTCGGTTGTGAACAATCACCCGAAATTCGAGCCACATCCTTGACTTGTCGCGTCGGCACGTCAAGCAAAGACAACACTGAGCCGGCCTGTGTGCGGCGGGCAAAGATCAGCGTGCGCGAGTTTGGCGCCCAGCTCGGGTCCTCGCCTGAAACCAGGACCACGGCTGTGCCGCCCTGCGCCGGCACGACGCAAATGTCAAATCCTGCTCGTGTCTGGGACGTAAAAGCGATCCAGCGGCCGTCTGGCGACCAATCCGGCTCGGTCGGGTTCGGCACGCCGCCAGTGCGGATGATCTCGATCGGGCCGCCATCGGCAGGCACCTTGCACAGTACACGCCGTTCCTTTGGTTTTGCTGCAAAGCAGATCCAACGGCCATCCGGCGACCAACATGGGGACGATTCGTCTTCGCGGGTGAAAGTCAACTGTTTGAGATTCGACCCGTCGGCATCGCACACGTACAGGTCTGGACTACCGCCCTTGCTCAATATCATTGCCACGCGCCGCCCGTCGGGCGAGACTGCCGCACTTGTGTTCAAGCCCGGATAGCGCGCAAACACGCGTCGCGCACCCGTGCCAAGGTCATGGTGAAAAATGTACGGGTTCCCCAGCTTATAGGATGTGTAATAAAGTTCGAGCCGGCCCGGCACCCACGCCGGCGCAGCCGCAATTGTGGCGTCGTGCGTAACAGGTTGCGCACCGTGCCCGTCGTAATCTGCCACATAAATTTCGCTTGTTTGGCTTCGGGTGACTCTGAAAGCAATTCGTGTGCGTGCAATGCCCCTGCCGCGGTTCGGCAACAGCGCAACAATATCATCTGCCAGTGCATGTGCCTGCGCACGCAGCGTACCGCCGGTGTATGCCTTGGCCAAAAGTTGTGCTTTGCTGATCTGGTCAATGAGCCGCCCCTCGACTCTGCCGTTGTTGTTTCCACTAACAAGAAACTGTGCTTCTGAAGGCGCAACCAGTTTGCATCCGACAACTTCAAGGTCGAACTTCAACACACGCTCAACCTCGCCGCTGAAACCTGTGATTGCGATCGGCACAGGCTGTTCATTCAGTTGCCACGCTTCCTTGCGGATGACGATTTCTTCCTGCGCAAGAACCGCGGGACCAAGACCCGCAACTAGGATAATCCCGATCTGATTTTTCCAATCGAACAAAGTTTTCATCCCAAACCTCGCTTTGCCCTTAAATCAAAAATGATCGTCAATGTACGTTGCATTTCCGACGTGCCCTCCGGCAGCGGCGCGGCGTACTTCACACGGTCAAGCGCGCGTTGTACGGACGCATCCATTGCAGGATCACCGGACGGCTCAGTAATCCGCGCCGATATCACCGTGCCGTCGCGTGCGATTGTGACCGTTGCCTTCGTCACAACGTTCTCATTTGGAATCGCCGCTGGTGGTGTCCATGCATTGTAATACGCGCTGAACACGGCTTGCTTAAAGTTTGCATACGGTACACCGCCACCGCCCGGCCCGAGCAGCTCGACGGTTGTGCCACCGCCACTGCTGCCGCTGCCGCTGCTACCACTGCTGCCGCTGAGCCGTTGACGCAGATTGCTCGCTGCTGCGGCAAATTGCTCCGGTCCAACCTGCACGCCCTCACGTACTGCGCGCTGCTGTGTACCGCTGCCAACAACCTGTGCGCGGCTTACCAGTTGTGTGCTTACCTCCGGCAAACGCCGTTTTGGTTTTGCCTCAACCACGCCGGACTCAGTTGTGCGGGCTGGTTGCACCGGAGCTGGTTCAGGTTGCGGTGGTTCTCTTTCTCTTATGGACTGCTCGACACGCGCAGGCTGAACCGCAGGCGCAGCCGCGGGCTTCACCTCCGGTTTTGGCTGAGCCGGTTCGGGCTGAACAACGGGCTGTGGTTTAGGCGCAGGTGGCAACCGTACGCCTGTGGGGCTGCCACCACCGGTTACGGGCAGGTCGGTCGTGCGCAGCGGTGTAAACTCGATTACCTCGAACACCTCGGCTCGGGGCGGGCGCGTCGGTACAAAGGCCGGCCCAAACACCAGTATCGCAAGCAATAACAGGTGTACCAGAGCCGAAACGATCAGGCACTTTTTCTGTAACCGGTTCATCGTGTTGTCCCGGGCGGCTCTGTGCCGAGCGAAAATTTCGTTATGCCGTTGCGCAGGCACACATCAAGCACTGCAGCAACATGTTTGTACGGGCCGTTTTCATCTGCACGAATCCGCACGATGAGGTTTGTATTTACCCGATAGGCAGTTACGAGGGCGCGTTCAAGCTCGGCCAGCGACCGCATACGTTGTCGCTCGAACAGATAAACCCCCTGCGGGCTGATCTCGACGATGCGTATGTTTTGGCGGTTAATGAACCTGTCCGGTGTACCGCCTGCTGGCAGTTTCAGGTTTATGCTTTGCTCGAGCAACGGCGTTGTGATTACAAAGATGATCAACAGCACAAACGCAAGATCAAGCAACGGCGTGATGTTGATCTCGCTCAACGTTACAAGATAACTGCGTTTTGAAAAGCGTCGCATTTGACCTGTCAAGGCTCAGACTGCTCGACCTGCACGCGGTACGGCTCGATCTGTGTCTCGCCGTTCTCGTCCTGCAAATACTCGGTTTCCATTCGCGACACAAGTTCTTGGGCGAAATTGTCTAGCTCGACTGTCAACACACGCAACGTGTGCACGAGCCAGTTGTACCCGAACATCGAGGGTATTGCCACAAGCAGACCTGCAACAGTTGTGATCAGTGCCGCTGCGACACCGGGCGCCATCGCAGCCAGGGTTGCGGTACCCTGCTGAGCTATGTGCCCGAACGTGCTCATCACGCCCCATACAGTGCCAAGCAAACCCAAAAACGGCGCGCCGCTGACAGCTATTGCAAGCAGGATCAGACCCGACTCGAGCTTGAGCGATTCCTGCGCGACAGCATTTTCGAGTGTGCGTTTGACATGTTCCATGCCCTTGAGCGAGATGTGCTTGCGCCGGCCGCCGTCTTCGGGCAGACGCAGCCGCGCGTCTAACTCGATACAGCCGGCTTGATACACCGCAAACAACGGGCAACCCTCGGCTTGTATCCGCCGGTCAAACATTTCCAGCACACGTTTCTGTGCGCGGAATTCAGCGGTGAAATACTGGTTGAGCTTCTTTGCACGGCGCATCTGGACTGCTTTGGAGATCATCACCGACCAAGCCAGAATCGAAAAGATTATCAGCACGACGATAATCGCCTTCCCCTCGGGCGTGGCCTGTTCCCAGATATAGACCAGCTCCCACTTCCGTGAAGCGGTTCCCACGAACGCAAAAAGGCAATAACCGTTCATCTGACGTAATTTACTTGGTCGTGAGGAACCGATTTAACGTCCAAGCATCCGCCAGTCAAAAGAAATCGGATGTCTGGCCGTATAATTGGTCAGGCAAAACCAAAATGCAACACTTTTTGTGCAGCGCGGTTTGTTCAACTGCGCTGCACCACGGCCAGGTCGAGTCGGGAATCGGCTTTACGCACGGGCAAAAAGGCCCGAATCTAATCGTCATGAAACGGCTTTTGCTGTTTTGTCTTGCGGTTGTTTTGTGTTTTGGCTGGGTGCAACCGAGCCGATGCGGCCAGAGCGGAGACTACCCAAAATCTTTGCCCGGCCACGAGATAGCCCAGACAATATCAATGATTACTGGCGTTGCAATTTCGCCGTTGCTCGGTGTGAGCGCCGTGGGCGCGTGGAAGTATTTCAAAGCAAAAACACCTGAGCAAAAGGCTGCTCTGCCATGGTTCGCCCGGCCATGGTTTTGGGTACCAGCGCTTCTGATTGTGCTGGCGTGTTTTTTGAAAGACACACTTGGCACGGCTGCACCCGCACCGATAAAAAAACCACTTGATGTAGCCGAGGCACTTGAAAACAAGGTCAGCGGCCTAGTTGCAACAGGCGCATTTGTGCCGGTGGTTGCGGCCATCTTCGACACTGCACCTGCACAGGCTGCCCTGGGGCAGTCGGGCTGTCTGGGTGCAATTGACCTTTCCTGGTTGTACAACGCGATCATGGTGCCGATTTCGATGGCTGCATTTTTTGTTGTGTTCATTGCATCCAACACAATCAACGTATTGATCTTGCTCAGCCCGTTTCCGCCTGTTGACACTGCGCTGAAGTCGTTTCGGCTGTTCCTGCTCTCGACTGTGACGGCAACTGCACTGGCAAACCCATGGATCGGGGCTGCATGGGCAATTGTGCTGATCTTCATTGCTTACATGATTGCAGGATGGTCATTCCGGTTCACTGTGCTTGGAACGGTTTTCATTTGGGACTTTGTAACGCGTCGGCACAAAAGGTTTACACCGGATTCCACAGCCAACTGGATGTTTCTTGGCCGTAAAACAGAGGGTGTGCCGGTGCGTACCTACGGCAAATTGATGCGTGGCCAGCAGGCCCAGCTCATCTTCCGGTACAGGCCGTGGCTCGTATTGCCCCAGCGCGAAATTACACTGCCGGACGCCAGATACGAAGTCGGCAGCGGCTTGTTTTATTCGGAAATCCTGCGTGTTGAAGGCGGCGAGGCAAAAACTGTGTTGATCCTTCCCCCGCGTTATCGGAAGCACGAACAAGAGCTGGCTGCGATTTACGGGTTTGGCGGCGTCCGGCCCATCGGGTTACGCGCGGTGTTTGGCTGGATAAAAAGTGTGCTTGGCCTGAGCCGAAAAGCGCGACCTGCCCCAAGCTGATGCACACGGCGTAGGTCAACCCGACGCACTCGAACACACGAATATTTTGTCCAGTTCAGCCTGCACGTGCCGTACCTCGATTGCACTCAGGCCGAATTCATTCCGTACGACGGCCACATGCCGGCCCAAAGGCCGCCAGATTTCGGGGTTGGTATCGCCCCATAAAACTACACATGGCAAACCCAGTGCCGCTGCCAGATGCGTAATGCCGGAGTCGTGTCCGACAAACCCGATGCAACCCTGCAACAGTTCGCCCAGTTCAACCAGAGGCAGGCTCCGCGCAATTGCTATCTTCTCAGCAGGCAACGCCACTTTCAACCGGTCCAATCTGTCGCCTTCGGCTTCACCACCAACCAACAGCAACCGTAGGCCCGGTCTGCGAACCAACGACTGCAACAGCTCGAGCCATTTGTGTTCAGGCCAGTTTTTTCTTTCACTGCCGCTGCCCGGATGCACCGCAAGCGTCGGCTCGGGATGTTTCACCGCACGCGCGAACTGCAAGTGCGGTATGTTTGGCGCGTCAAAAATCGCAAGCCGCTCGAGCGGTTGCAGAAACACCTTTGTTGCATGCACACTGGCATTTTCGCCGGGCCGGTGCGGTCCCTGGATAAAAAGCGCAAATGAACAGCGCCCGATGTTTTCATGAAAGATGCCGTCCGGATCGTACAGATACGAAACGATCGCGTCGAATTCGGAAAAGTAATCCTTGAGGTCGTCCGGCAATGGCCCGCCCCGCGCAAAGAAGCTTGCCAGACCGCGCGCTTCAATTGGCCTGACACAATCAACCAAACCTGCTGCAGCGGCAAGCTGTGCTATGTGCGGGTAACCAAGCAATTCAAGGTGCGCATCTGCAAACCGCCTGCGCAGCGCAGCAACAGCGGGCAATGTCAGGATAAAATCGCCAATTGCACCCCCGCGCACGACAAGTATTTTGCCGCGTCGTTTGTTCACACGAATTGCCTCGCCAAACGCCGTTCTGAACAAATGCCGCCTGTTAAACCGTGCGCAGGCCGGCAACCGGCCGGCGGCAGTGCTGGGTGTGCTACTATGTCAACCTGCCGGATTATGTTGGCTGAGACCGGCCAATCGGCAGTCTGTTCAGTTTCTTTCGCTTCAGCGGCTCTGAATGCGGTCAGGCCAAGCAAGATCACAAACAACCCAAAGGCAAGCCGGATCGCGCAGCCGATCTTGAGCCGTTTTTCGTTTGCTGTTGCCCAGTTGATCAGGTCACGCAGTCGCCATGGCGATACGGTGAACCACATGCCTGCCAACACAAACATGTACGCCCAAACTATTATCACAAGGCGCCATTCTGTCTCGACCCAACGGGCTGTGTCGGTCATCAACTTGGCCAAAAGCAGCATCACAACCGCTAGCCCGCGCACAGCCAGGAAGTCTTTCAAAAAAATGCATGCGCCAAGGCCAATCGCACCAAACAGAATTGACAACGCGTTTTTGTACGGCTCGAAATCGGCTGCTGCCTCGGTCTGCACGTAGTAAATGAACCAGGCCGTGCCCAGCACCATCAACAGGTAACCAACCGTGAGCGAGCGCGGGAATTTGCGCACGGCTGCTGCAAATGCAGCCGGCTTCAGCAGCCCGTAAATCGCAGTTGCAGACACGCCTAGTCCGAGTAACACAGCCAAAACCGTCAGTTTCATCGTCCCATCATGTGGTCAAACGGGCCACAAGCTTGTGCACTCGGGCAAGAAAGTGAAAGCAAAAAGCGCGCATCAATAGGCGTCTCGATAATGGCCGGGCCGATAAACGTGTGCCAATTATTTACGATGCTGCAGTTGCATTTTCGATACTCGAGCCTGTGCGGTCGGCTCCACACACGCAACTCGGCTGCGCGTCCGGCAACTCACCGTACAAGGTAAATGTACCCGCGCGCGTTATGCGCAAATCCACCAGTTGGCCAAGAAGCGTTTCCGGGCCATTGAACACGACTATTTTGTTGCATCTGGTTCGACCGGTTAATCTGGTCGGATTTTTTTTGCTTGGTCCTTCAACCAAAATTTGCATCTGACGACCTATGCATGCACGGTACCGTGCACCACCGACCTCATTCATCAGTTGCAATAGCCGTGCATGGCGTTCAGCGCGCACCTCGATTGGTACCTGGTCCGGCATTGCTGCAGCGGGGGTGTCTTTGCGAGGCGAATATTTGAAAACAAACGCCTGGTCAAACTGCGCCTGTCGCACCAGGTCTAGCGATTGTTGAAAGTCTTCCTCAGTCTCACCCGGGAAACCCACGATAAAATCCGTGCAGATGCCAATGCCGGGCTGCACACGACGCAACGATTCAACAATGCTTAAGAATTGTTCGCGAGTGTACCCGCGCCGCATCAGTCTCAGGATCCTGTTGCTACCGCTCTGCACTGGCAGATGCACACCTTCGCACAACTTTGGCAACCGCCCGAAAGCTTCTATCAAGTCCGGACCAAATCCGCGCGGATGCGGTGCAGTAAACCGAATCCGCTCAAGCCCGGCAACCTCATGCACAGCATCGAGTAACTGCACAAAAGGCGATTTACCGGCTCGAGTCGGGATCAGGCCGCGCCCGTAACTGGTGACAATCTGGCCGAGCAAGGTCACCTCTTTGACCCCTTGCGCAGCCAGTTCACCGCATTCGGCTACAATGTCCTCGATGGCCCGGCTTCGCTCGCGCCCACGCGTGTGTGGCACGATACAGAAGCTGCAACGCTGGTTACACCCCTGCATGATACTGACGAAAGCCGTGACGGCTTTTCTGCCATTGCCGTAAAGCAGATGTTCACGGACACGTGCTTCACTGCCAGCTTCTTCGGCTACATCAACCACTTTGCCGCACCGGCCAGACAAAATCGCTTCCAAATGTTCAGCCGTCCGATGCAACCGCTGTGTGCCAACCACAAGATCTACGTCCGGCAGTTTGTCTATGAGCGCCTGACCGCGACTTTGAGCCATGCACCCGAGAAAACCCAGCACAACATCAGCCCGGCGTCGGCGGCGCTCGGCTACCAACGCAGCCATCTTGCCCAATGCCTTGCGTTCGGCGCTGTCACGTACACTGCATGTGTTCAGCAGGATGATGTCGGCATCGTCCTCAGTCGGTGCAAGACTGTACCCCTTGGCCACGAGCTGTGCAGCCAGCGCTTCGCTGTCACGCACGTTCATCTGGCACCCGTAAGTTTTTATGTAAACAGTCGGCATTGAACCGGTTTTTCGCCCTAAACAATAACCTGAAACTGCCCCGCGGAAAAGTCCGAGCCAAAGCCAGCATTTCGCCTCATGAAAATTCGTGCCATTGACCCTGCCAGCCGATACCATCAGCCGTCAATTCTGGCGGCATTTGAACAGTGCGGAAGTCTTATGTGGCCCAAGCGGGTGAACTCGAAGGTGGTATTGGTTGGCTTGGCGCTTTGCATTGTGACAGGTGCAACATACCTGCCTGTCACAAGCTATCCGTTCATCAACTACGACGACCCAATTTACGTCACAGAAAACCCGCACGTGCGCGCAGGGCTAAGCTGGGATGGCATTGTCTGGGCGTTTACAACCGGCCGCGCAAGCAACTGGCATCCGGTCACATGGCTGTCGCTGATGCTCGACAGCGAGCTGTACGGTGATTGGCCGGGCGGGTTTCACCTGACGAATCTCTTGCTCCATGCTGCAAACACGGTGTTGTTGTTTGTGCTGCTCCACTCAGTCACAGGCGCACTCTGGCGCAGTGCATTTGTGGCTGGGTTGTTCGGGTTGCACCCGCTGCATGTCGAATCTGTTGCATGGGTCGCCGAACGCAAAGACGTCCTCAGCACATGCTTCGGTCTGCTGACGCTGTTGGCATACGCAAAGTACGCAACTGGAAATAATTCAAGCACAACAACCCGCAGGATTTTCTACGGCATTGCAATTGGATTGTACACGCTCGGGCTTCTGAGCAAGCCGATGCTGGTGACATGGCCGGTTGTGATGTTGTTGCTCGATTACTGGCCATTGAACCGGATTTTTACCGGGGTGGTTTATGTGCGGCGCACAGCCCATGTCCTTGCATCACAAAGTGCTTTTGCCAACATCGTCCTCGCCGCAGTCCAAAAGCTGCCTTTTTTTGCGCTGGCATTTGCCTCGAGTATAGCGACGTTGTTGGCACAACATCGAGGCGGCGCAGTTCAACCTCTGGGCGCGTTATCACTGGGTCCGCGAATCGAAAATGCGCTTGTTTCGTATGCCAAGTACATCTTGAAAATGCTTTGGCCGACCGACCTTGCGTTGCCGTATCTGTATTTGCCGCCGAACGTCTGGCCTGTATGGCACGGACCGGCTGCCGCTTTTGCGCTTGCGGGTATCACAGTGCTGATTTTGAAACTGCGCAGGCGATACCTTCTGACCGGCTGGCTATGGTTCATTATAACGTTGGTGCCGGTGATCGGGCTTGTTCAAGTCGGTAACCAGTCCATGGCAGACCGCTACACTTACATTCCGTTGATCGGGCTGTTCATCATGATCGCATGGGGGGCAACTGAACTTGCTGAACGGTTGGCACAACCGAAGTCGGTTCTTGCAACTGTTGGTGTGGCGATCCTTGCGCTTTGTATCTGGCGAACACGTGTACAGCTCGGTTACTGGCAAGATGCCGAAACATTGTTTACTCACACGATAGCTGTCACAAAAGACAACTGTGTCGCGCACGACATTCTTGCACATGCACTGCTCAAGAAAGGCAAGCTCGATGATGCTAAACGCAATTTCCTGGAAGCGATTCGCATCCGGCTCAAATACGGCAACATGTACAATGCAGAACTGCTCCATAACGCGGCGGTGGTAGCGCTGCAACAGGGCAACCCGACCGAAGCCAAACAATACCTTCAGCAGGCAATGCTAACACGCTCGTATCCGGCGGGTGTTCCTGCGAAACTTGCAGCCATTTTAACCGCTGAAGGCAACCTCGCAGATGCAATCAGCCTGTACCGTGAGGCGCTTGCAATCATGCCTAACTCGCCTGACGTGCTAAACAACCTGGCTTGGCTGTTGGCTACCGCACCCGAAGACGTATTTCGTAATGGCGCGGAAGCCGTCCAACTGGCTCAAAAAGCCTGTGAATTAACCGCATACAAGGAAGCGTTGTTTATCGGGACACTGGCAGCAGCTTACGCTGAGGCAGGCAGATTCGATGACGCAATTCGCACTGCCGAAAAGGCACGTGCACTGGCCGAGGCAAACGGCCAGACAAACCTGGTCGCACGAAACGAAGAACTGCTCGCGCTTTACCGCGCAGGCAAACCGTATCGCGACACATCGTTGAGTGGAACCGCCAACACAGGCAAACCATAAAGTGTGCCGAAGCCAGCCATTGCCAATGGCATGCCACCCAGAGTGCAAACCCGTGACGTTACCTTGCAAATCTTCGCAACCAACGACCGGCTTTTCGATCAAAACCAAAACGACGTGCTGTTTAAGTGCCGACTTGATACAGTTTAGCCAATCACGAATTGAAACGGTCTTACAGAGACTGGCATGACAGAAAAATCGGGTATCATCCGGGTGTGGGTTGTGAGCCTGTTGCTGTGTGCGTTGACCGGGGCAACTTATTTGCCGGTCACACAGCACCAGTTCATCAACTACGACGACCCGGTTTATGTAACTGATAACCCCTATGTGCAGGCAGGGCTGACACTGGAAAGTGTACTCTGGACATTCAAGACCGGGCGAAGCGGTAACTGGCATCCTGTCACCTGGCTGTCGCTGATGCTCGACAGTGAACTGTATGGTGATTGGCCGGGCGGGTTTCACCTGACGAACTTGTTGCTCCACATCGCGAACACGGTGCTGTTATTTGTCTTGCTGCGGATCATGACAGGGGCGCTCTGGCGCAGTGCATTTGTGGCTGCGCTGTTTGCGGTGCATCCGTTGCACGTCGAATCTGTTGCTTGGGTCGCCGAACGCAAAGACGTGTTGAGCACGTTTTTTGGGCTGCTGACCTTGCTTGCCTACGCTAGGTATGCCACTACGCCAGATACACAAGAGTCAATTCGCCGGAAGTATTATTTCATTGCATTGGCACTGTTTGCTCTGGCGCTGATGAGCAAGCCGATGCTTGTGACCTTGCCATTTGTGATGTTATTGCTCGATTACTGGCCATTGCACAGGGTTAAACTGGACAAAGGCGGTCAGCTCGATATTACCCCCAAATCGGACTCAGAGAGAACAGCCAGCCAGCCTGCCGCACCTGGATTGCACGTGCAACTCGTGAAGCTTGTATTTGAGAAAGTGCCTTTTTTCGCCTTGACGCTGCTCATTTGCATTGTGACCGTTCTTGCACAACGCCAAACAGATGCACTTGCTTCACCGCGCCTGATCCCAATCACCAACCGCCTTGCTCAAATGCCAGTCTCGTACGTTCGTTACCTCGGCAAAACTTTCTGGCCGGCCAACCTGGCCGTGTTTTACCCGTACAAGTTGATCGGGTGGGACTCGCCAACACCTTACATTACTGCATTGGTGCTGCTGGCCATGTCGGTTGTTGCTCTGGCAAGGGCACGGCGCTGGCCATACCTTTTGACCGGCTGGTTTTGGTTCATTGGCACACTTGTGCCTGTAATCGGGCTTGTACAGGTCGGCCGGCAATCCATCGCAGACCGTTACACTTACATTCCGTTGATCGGTGTGTTTCTCGTGGCTGCCTGGTGGTTGGCCCGGCTTGTACCCGGACGGCATTTATTGCGGCATGCGGTTGCAGCAGGATGCGCTGCCGTTGTGGTCGCTTCGAGTTTTGCCACACGGCATCAGTTGCGGTACTGGCAAAACAGCAAATTGCTCTTTCAACATGCGCTGAGCGTAACCAAACTGAACGATGTGGCCCATAACAACCTCGGTGCTGCATTGATGGCTGAGGGCGACATCGAGGGCGCACAACGCAACTTCGAGGCGGCGTTGCGAATTAACCCGGAGCATCGCGAGGCGCGAATGAATCTTGGTTTTATAATGGTCCAAAACGGCGAGGTCGAAGAAGGTCTGTCACTATTGCGTACAGTGTTGGAAGCGTGGCCCACAGCCAAGGCACACTACAATTTCGGCACGGCACTGGTTGAGACGGGTAACTACGCTGATGCGGTACCGTATTTGCAGGTTGCGGTCAAACTGCGTCCGGATTTCTTCAACGCACACATGAACCTCGGCACGGCGCTGACTTACCTCGGCAGGTTCGAAGAAGCACTCCCGCACTTTGTTACCGCAGTCAAATTGCAGCCTAACCACCCCGACGCGCAGTTTAACCTGGGCGCCGCATCGGCTGCATTGGGAAAACTTGACCAAGCCGCTGCAGCACTTTCGAAAAGTGTCAGCCTCAGGCCACAAGATACCAAAACCCGAAGATTGCTCGTGGATATAGCGCTGAAAAAGCAAAACCTCAACGCCGTTATCACAAACTTGGTCGAGATTGTCAGAGTCGAACCTGAGGCGACCACCGCGTTTGATCTTGCCAGATTACTCGTGCAGGTCGGCAAAGCCGATGCGGCAATTCAATATTACCGCATTGCGCTCGACATGAAACCCGATTGGCACCAAGCCTACAACAATCTCGCTTTGATTCTTGCAACGCACCCGGACGCGCAGGTTCGAAACGGGGCTGAAGCAGTTGCATTAGCCGAACGCGCCTGCGCACTCACGCAGTCGCAGGTGCCGGTGTATTTAAGCACACTAGCTGCAGCTTATGCCGAGGCCGGCAGGTTCAATGACGCTGTCCGTACAGCCGAACAAGCCTCTGCACTGGCCGAGGCGCTCGGCCAAACAAATCTCGCCCGGCGCAATGCTGAATTGTTGCAACTGTATCGTGCAGGCAAACCGTTTCACGACCAGAGCCTGAGTCCCGGCGCCGCTGTACCATGAACAAGTCGCCTAAATGCAACATGACCCCACCCACCAACACATCAAGACAACCTGGTAAACCGCATGGTGGCACCGCATGCAGGTGTGTATGGAAGAGACTTTTTTCGGTGCCGTTGACATTTTAACGCGCAAAATGTTAAATTCAGCCCAGCTTTGCTGTTGGTATGGTAGCGTTGTTGAACCAGCAGGTGCTGGTGTTAAACCGGCTGTGGCAAGCCGTTAACATCTGCACTGTCAGACGGGCGTTGATCCTGCTGTTCCAGGGACATGCGCAGGTTGTCGTCAGCGGCCCGGACGGTTCATTTCGCACATACGATTTCAATGAATGGCGCGATTTCTCCGAACGCGATCCCGGGCCGGAATGCGTGCGGACGGTCTCGTTTCGGATTCGCGTGCCGCGGATCATTCTGTTGCTCGTTTACGACAGATTGCCCAAGAAAGAAGTCAAGTTTACCAGACACAACATCTTCGAGCGCGACAAGAACACATGCCAGTATTGCGGGCGTGTGTTCCCGCGGCAGGACCTGAACCTCGACCATGTGATACCACGCGATCGCGGCGGACCAACAACATGGGAAAACGTGGTCTGCTCATGCCTCGAATGCAACGCGCGCAAGGGAAATCGCACACCGCAAGAGGCCGGCATGCGGCTCATTCGCAAGCCAAAAAAACCGAAGTGGCGCCCGTTCGTCCAGATCAATCTTAACCTGTACCAGCACGATAGTTGGAAACATTTCGTTGACCTTGCTTACTGGAACGTCGAGCTGGGCGAAGACGTTCGGTAATCCTGGCCAAGGGTTGCCCCCCGTTGTTAAATCAAACACAACGCGCAACTGGCCTTTTCATTTCGTCTGTGTTGGTGCGCCTTCGCGATACGCCTGCCCGGCTTTGAAAAGCTCGAGCAGTTGTCGGTTGCGCAGCAAAAGATTCGTTTGACCTGCTGCAGCGGCTAGGTCGCAAGCACGCAGCGCGGTTTGCACTGCGTTATCGAACTGGCCGGCCTCGGCATATGCAGCCGCGAGTGTACCTACAAAAATTGTCTGGGCGTAGCCTGTTAACGCACAGGCGCGTTCGGCCAATTGGACAGCTTCTTTCCCATCCCGAAGCTGTGCATCCGGTGCAGTTGCAAGCAGCCAGGCAAGGTTGTTGAGTGCTACCACATCCGTCGGCACTACGCGCACCGCCTCACGGTAATGTGCAATCGCCTCGCCGAGCCTGCCTTGTGCGGTCAAAACCATCCCAAGCTGCAGATGCACCTCGGCCCAATTCGGGCTGATCCGCAACGCTTCATTGAAACTCGCCACCGCGTCCACTGGTTTGCCGCGCCTGAGCCATTCAAGCCCGAGTCTGTAATGCGCCTCTGCACAATCGTAGTTCAGATTCAATGCGGTAAAGTATTCCTCCAAAGCCGCGTCTGACCTGCCTAAACCACTCAATGCACGCCCCTTAAACACGTGTGGCCAAACATCCCTCGGATCGAGCCGGATAGCCTCGTCAGCATGTGCAATTGTGCCATTGAAATCGCCCAACTCGACCAGTGCAGCCGCATATGTACGATGCGCCTCCGCAAGCCCGGGAACAAGCTCAAGTGCACGTGCAAAGTGATTCGTTGCACCCGCGTAATCTTTGAGCTTGAACAGTGCATTGCCCATGTTCAAATGCGCCTCAACCATTTTGGGTTCGCGCACAAGAACATTGCCAAAATAGTTCGTCGCATCGCGCAGCCGCCCCTGCCGGGCCAGTACAACACCGAGATTCAAGTTCGCCAGCAAATGACCTGGGTCAAGCTGCAGCGCAGCCTGGTACTGTTCGATAGCCTTGTCGAGTTGACCAAGCTGGTGATACGCGCGGCCCAGACCATAATGTGCGCTCGGGTTGTTCTTCGTAACGGCAATGCACCACGACCAGAGTGATACGTCGTCGCGCCAGTGCCCCACCTGTCTCCAGGTCAGGATACCGGCCACACCGAGTATCGCGATCCCGACCGCGAACGTGCACGCCGGCATCAGCCGAAATTTTTTGGCCAGGTCGGCAACGCCCCACACCACGGCAATAAACAGCCCGGTCAACGGCAGGTACGTGTACCGGTCTGCTATCGAGTGATACCCCATTTGTACAATCCCGATGGTCGGCACCAGCATGCCCAAAAATATCAGCCAGCCAACCGTTACGTACGGTGCCGAACGCAACAGCCGAAGTGCTGCAACCGTAATGACGCACAGAATTAGCGCCGACCCAACCACATACAAAACCGGCCACGAGTCCGGCATGGGATAAAACGGTGCGAGGTTGACCGGCACGAAAGTCTTGCCCAGATAGCGCACATACGAGATCGGTACGTTTGCAAGCCGTAACCCCCACGGTACGGTTTCACCCGACAGGACGTTTCCGCCGGATTTCATCACCGCATACGTGATCGCGCTGGATACAACGCTCAAAATGAAGAAGGGCCATTTTTCGCACACAAGTTGCGCCCAGGCATGCAACCACACTTTTGTTTTCGGCGTGCCTGCCGATTGCCGCGTTGCCAATTGCAGCCGTCTCAACGGCCAATAATCAAACAACAACAGTACAAAAGGGAGGGTTACCAGCACCGGCTTGCTCATCAGCCCCAGTGCGAAAAACACAACCGAAGCACGGTACCAACGCGCGCTTCGCGTTTGGTCAGGCACAGTCGCGCCACGCGGTGCCTGCACGCGCGCATCGGTTGACTGATCGGCCTGTTTTTGCGTTGCAAATCGTGCGTAGCATGCCAGGGTCAAAAACGCGAATAACCCGCTCAGCACATCCTTGCGTTCAGCTATCCAGGCGACCGATTCGACATGCAACGGGTGCAGTGCAAATAAGCCTGCCGCAATTGCACTACGCCAAACTGCGCGCGTCATAATGACAAGCGCATGGAAAAGAACCAGTGCAGCCGCAGTATGATACAACAGGTTCATCAGATGATGCATGCCGCCGTGTAGCCCGAATAACTCGCAATCGAGCATGTGCGACAGCCACGTCATCGGCCGCCAGAAATCGAAAAAACCGGTTGTCAATGCCCAATACGTCCCGCGCAATGTCAATCCGCTCGATACAACCGGGTTTTCCCACACGATGTACGGGTCGTCGTAGTTGGTGAACCCGAAACTGATCACCCGGCCATAGCCAAACAACGTCGCTAACGCCAACCCTGCGTAAACAAGCCAAACATGTTCGAATGTGTTCTTCTCGGTTTTCACGGTTAAAACCCGGCCCGCAAAAAAACAGCCGCTGCTTAACCCGCGCACATGCCACGGTTTACGCGCCGATAGCAGCACACGCGACCGCTCCTGCATGCGCCGTGTCCGCACGGCTCAAAATGCAAGCACGCCCCGGCGCACAAACCCGCTCAAGAATTGCAACTGCGCAGGAAATCTGCCAGTGAGAAATCATTAGTGATTTAATCCCCCCTTGCCGTATTCCGGAAAAAAATTGGTTCGTTCCGTACCAAACCCGACTGCAAAAAACCAGCTTCAACGCCCGTTCGGCACTGGCACGTCTGTTTGAGCTAGGTTTTACGCTCGGTTTTTGCCGACTCGATCAGTTCCCAAAACTTCGGGTTGGCTTGGAGCGCTTCGTCTTCGCTCGTCTTGAGTCCTGAGCGGTAGAGAAAATCCTTGAGTGTGTGCTTGCTTAAGATGCGATGCACGACTAGGCCAAGCTCATGCCGCTCGAAGTAAATCCGGTAATCACCCACCCTGAACCGGTACAGTGTGCGCCCGCCGCGCTCGAGCTTGCCAAACTGCTCAAGCTCGGTGCCAATTGCCTGCTGTGGCAGACCACGGAACTCGCCCAGAATCTGCAACTGCAGTTCCTTCGGCATACGCGCAAGCTCGGCTGCACTTATCGGATTGAATATGATCTGAAACGGCCTCATGCAACGGGTTTGGCGGCGCGTATGGGAATCGAACCCATCTTTCAGCCTTGAGAGGGCCGTGTCCTAACCGATAGACGAACGCGCCGCTCGGTTTTAACTTGCAGAAAATCCTATCCCTAAACCGAACAATGTCAACCCGCAAAACTGCGTCAACTGCGTCATTGGCAAGCTGTTGAACAAGGGCTGTTGTGAAAAACTGACGCCCGGGAAACATTGAGATTTTTGCACGTTTTTCCCTCCGTAAAATAACTTTTTCAATGCCCTGTTAGGCTTCCGCTCGATCCCCGAGCGTGCAAATCGCTGTGGCCCGGGTGGTCGGGCTGTATTTACTTGCAATTTCATTTGATTGGGGAGAAAAGAAACCGGGCCGGTCAAAAAAGATTGTGCATTTGCCGGAGTTACCCGGGCAACTGCGTCGGTGCCGGTGCAACAGCATAGTCATTGGCCGACCTGCACCAGCAGTGCTTGCAATGCGATGCAGGCGCATAATGCCAGGTTCGAATTGTGAAACGGCCGAGGCTGCATCTCGGCAAAACACACGCGCTAGACGCGAAAAACAAACCCGCACAGGCACCAACTGGCAGTCGGCGCAGCGAACGTACGCGGTGATCTCTGTCGGGCGGTTTGATTCAGGCGCGTGCCGTCCCCCACCGTCTGTGGATGAAGCGCTCGACCGGTGCGAAAAGCAGTTTGTCTGTGGCCAGGCCGACCATGATTATGACAAGCATGATCCCAAGCACAGTATCCATGGCGTGCAACTCGCGCCCATAATGCAGCAAATGGCCAAGGCCAAACCCGGTCAGGATCGTCACGTAAATTTCCGCCGCCATGAGCGAGCGCCATGCAAATGCCCAGCCCTGTTTCATGCCGCTTACAATGAACGGCAATGCAGCCGGCAGTATCACCTTTGCCCAGAGATGAAGCCCGCGCGATCCCATTGTCATGGCTGCCCAACGGTAAATGGGTGGTACATGGCGCACGCCAGCGTCTGTTGCCAACATGATTGACCAGACCGATCCCATGATGACTATGAAAAACATCGCCGTCTCAGTCTGGCCAAACCACAGCAGCGCAAGCGGCGCCCAGCAAATGCTCGGCAACGATTGCAATCCGAGCGCGAGCAGACCGATTGTGTCCTTGAAAAACCTAAACCGCGCAATCAAAATGCCGATCGGATGGCCAAGGGCAAACCCGAACACATAGCCGAGCACAAGCCGTCTGACTGTCACCCAAGTTGCGCCGAGCAACGTGCCGTCCGCAACCGAATCCACCAGGTACCGGAAAACCTCTGACGGCGCAGGCACAATCGTCGGAGGCCACACCCCCGCACGCACCAGCCATTCCCACACGCCGGCAAGTGCGCCAAAGAACAAAATACACTGCAACCAACGTTTCATTCCGCTGCAGATTCAATGTCGGTTGTCAGATGCGGTTTCAGTGCGTGTATGATCTCGACCGAATGTTTTGCGACTTCGACGCTGTTGATGTCGCGCGGGCGCGGCAACTGAATCTGGAACTGCTCACGCACGCGCCCGGGCCGCGCCGACAACAACACAACGCGGTCACCAAGACAAGCTGCCTCACGCGCATTGTGCGTGACGAAAATGATTGTTTTGGGCCGCTTTTGCCAGATGGCCTGCAAATCGCCGTACAGTTGTTCGCGTGTCAATGCGTCCAATGAGCCGAACGGCTCGTCCATGAGCAACACGCGCGGGTTCGGCGCCAACGCGCGTGCGAGCGCAACGCGTTGTTTCATGCCACCTGAAAGCTCGTGAATGTTTGCATGCATGAACTTTTCGAGCCCGACAAGGCGCAGGTAAAATTCCGCTACATCGCGTCGTTCCTTGTTGTTGAGGTTCGGCTTGAGTTTCAAGCCGAACATGACGTTGCCCATTACATCCAGCCAGGGAAACAGTGCCGGTTCCTGGAACAATACAAGCCGGTCGCTGCCTGCTCCGGTAACCGGTTTGCCGTCGGCCAGTACACGGCCAGTGTCGGGTGTTTCAAGTCCGGCGATAATGTTTAGCAGCGTGGTTTTACCGCAGCCACTCGGCCCAACAATGCACACAAATTCGCCCTCGTGAATCCGCAATGTGACATTGTCAAGTGCATGCACAATGCCATGCCGCGTGCGAAACGTCTTAGAGACGTTTTCGACTGCGAGCTTGACCGCTGTACCGGGGGCGGTTTGGTTCGTGCTGTTCATTGACCGACCTGAGGCAGATTCTTTTCTGCCAACACCTCGTTCAACAACTGCAAATCGTAAATGCCGGCCAGCTCAGGTTTGTTTTTCAAAAAGCCGATACGGTATGCGTCCTCGGCACATTTGAACAGTGACTCGCGCACAGGGTCCCAGGTCAACTCGATTTTTTCCCATGCGCGTGCCAGGACTTGTTCGGGCAACGCATGACCTGTCTCAGCTTTAATCTCGTCGTTGAGCAGCTTTTTCGCCTCGGCAGAATGCTCGCCAATCCATTGCGTAAGCTCGACATGTGCGGCAAGCCATCGCTTCAACACCCCCGACTGTTCATTTGCAAAGCGCACCCTGCTGACCAAGTGCGTGGTGACATAGCGCCCGCCGGTCTGCGGCCAGAGCGATTTTTCCTCCAGATACACCTGCGCCCCGGCTTCGAGCACAAGCCGGGTTACCCAGGGTTCAACCGTCCAGACCGCATCAAGCGCGCCGCTCCTGAACAGCGTTAACTGGTCGGGGTTCGCTGTCGGCACAACCAGCACATCACCGCCGGTTAGCGTGACGCGGTACCCCTTGGACTGTAACCACGCACGCGCAGCCACGTCCTGTGTGTTGCCAAGTTGCGGTGTACCAATTCTTTTTCCGCGAAAGTCCGCGTCGGTCTTGATTCGGCCGTCAGGCGCTACCACAAGCGCTGCGCCACCGCTGCATGCGCCAGCCACAATTCGGACTTCTTTCCCGCGCGCACGCATGTAAGCATTAATCGCTGGGTTCGGCCCGACATACGTCAGGTCAAGTGACCCGGCAAAAATTGCCTCCATCGCGCTCGGCCCTGCGTTGTAAACAAACCACTGCACCTGCACGTTTGTGCCGAGTCGTTGCTCGAACCAGCCGTTGCCCTGCCGGCTCAGTGCATGACCAATAACCGCCTGTGCATGCGTTAGATTTGGGAAATGCCCGACTCGCACCACGAGTTTGTCCCGGGCAAAAACCGGCTCGCCAACAAAGGCGATGACAAGCCCCAAAACCAATAAGGCCCATTTGCGAACACGCCGTTCACAGACAAGCCAATGTAGTTTGTGTAACGAAACCGGCCTCACGCTGCGCCCAATTTTTCAATAAACAAACCGCTTTTGCATCACTCTACAAGCCCAAAATACAACCAACCGCACATGCCGTTCCCAGCCTGGAACAGGTTTTAACCGTGCCGGTTCAGATTTGGAATTTTCGTCCGTGGCATCGCCGGCTTTTCACCCCCAACACACCATTCAAGCTTTACAGCAGGTGAGTTTAACCGGACCAAGTGCCAGGTGCGCTTACCATGCCTGCGCAGCGCAGTGCGCTGAAGACCGGGTGCATTCCCATCGCGGATCGCGGCGCCGTCCTTGCCTAACCACACCCAGTTGTGGCACGTTTCAGTCAGCCGAACTAAGTCAAACTAGGCGTATGGATGAATCGCGCGCCGGGATACGTTGGAAGCACATGCTGAAACGGATTGTATTTGGGCGCAGGCCGAAACGCACCCTGATCCGCGCGGCTGTACTTGCCTTTGTTGTGTTTTGCACGTGCAAGTTCGTCCTTCTGCCAGTACGCATCGTTGGGATTAGCATGGAACCGACCTACCGATCCGACACAATAAACTTCATCAACCGACTGGCTTACGCGTTTGGCAAACCGCACCGAGGCGATGTTGTTGCGGTGCGGTACTCGAATGCGCCCTCCGATGCAAGCATGCACATGACAATGCTCAGGCGGATTTTTGCAGGGCCATCTGTGCTGTTGCTCAAGCGGATTGTTGCACTGCCGGGTGAAACAATTGCAATCACAAACGGCATCGTCTATATCAACGGCAACCCGTTGGATGAACCGTACGTTAAAGCACGCGCGCGCTGGCAATTGCGCCCCATTACACTGGCCGACAACGAGTATTTCCTCATAGGTGACAATCGCGGCATGGACCAGCACGAACACGAATTTGGTCGTGCTGAGGCAAACAGGATAGTGGGCAAGGTACTCTGGTGAAAACCGTCAAGCGCATTATCGGACTGGTAATTGTTGCCTGGCTGTTCTGGCTGGTGTGGCAATATTTCTTTCCCGATGAAGAAAAACGCATTCACAAGATGCTCGGTGGGCTGGCGCGGGCAGCCTCGATACCCGCAAACGAATCACCTGTGCAAATGGGTCTAGCTGTGGACAAATTGCTCGGATATGTCACATCCGACATCGAGGTTGACGTTGAAGTGCCTGGCGAGGGCAGATTCACCTTTTCTGGACGTGACGAAGTGCGTGATGCCGCACTGCTGGCGCACAAGAACCTGGGCGAGCTTAAAGTTCAGTTCTTGGATGTAACGGTCACGGTTGCACACGACAAACGCACTGCCACAGCAGAGTTGACCGTGAAAGCCACTCAACCTGGGTCAAAAGATTTCCTTGTGCAGGCGGTTAAACTGCAGTTGCGCAAAGTTGACCGCACCTGGCGAATCAGCCATGCACAGACAGTCAAAGCACTCAAGCTTTAACAAGGGCGAACAGACATGGCGAAGAGAACTGCGGCGTGAATTCGGGGGCTGTCTCGTTAACCCGCCGGTAAATCCACCAGCGCCGGCCTCACTCAAAGACCATTACAAACCCGCCCTGCGGTTTGAGTGTGACTTCGACCGTTTTATCGGCTGAAAGCCGCACCGGTTCGTGCCTGAACGATAAGTTGCCCTCTTCACCGTCGGTTATGAGTCTGCCCGGACCGCGAACGTCCAGCGTGCTCAAGTTCAAAGTCAGTTGCAGGGCCGTTTTCTCGCCGTTGATGCCGGCTACGTACCAGCGTCTTTCACCACGGCGTGCCAGCACTACAAACCGGCCGGGGTAACCGTCTATGAACTTCGTGTCGTCCCAAACGCTGGGCACGCGCCTGAGAAACTCGCGGACGTACTCGGGCGCTTTTGCCATGCCCTCGGGAATTTCCGCATAATGTTGAATGCCGGACGTAAACAAAACAGACAGCGCCAGCTCGAACGCGCTGGTTGTGCGGCGCTGAACCCGGTCATTGACCCGGTCAAGGGCCATCGGCGTGTAATCCATCGGGTCGAACACGTTGCGCGTGAACGGCAGCATGGTCGCCTGAGGCGCCTGCACATCGGCGTTTCGCTGATCAAAAGTCACATATTCCATGCCCTTGACCGACTCCATGGTCATCAGGTGCGGGTACGTGCGGTGCCAACCACGCGGCAGCGTCGCGCCATGAAAGTTGATGAGAAATCCGTATGGAGCCGCATCTTCAAGTATGTCCAGGTAGTAACCGATCATGGACTGTCCATCGCCGCCGAAGAAATCAATCTTCAGTCCGGCCACCCCCATGGCTTTGAGACGGTCGAACTCACGCAGGCGGCTCTGGCGGGTTACCATCAAATCACGCGGTGTTTGCGGCGCTGTGTTCCAGTCGCCGGCCGAGTTGTACCACAGCAAAATGCGCACATCCTTGCCGCGGGCGTAGTCAATCAACTCCTGCACCCTTGCGTAGCCGATCTGCCTATCCCAATAAGCGTCGATGAGACAGTAGCGCCAGTTCATGTCGGCTGCATAGTCAATGAACCGTTTTTGCGTGTCATATCTGGTGTGTGCATCCCCCAACAACGGCCAGCTCCACGATGCCTTGCCCGGCACAACCGGCGCGCCCGGCTTGACCGCTGCCGGTTCCGCCAGGTCAATTCCCAACGTGGATTCGGCAACGGTTTTAAGGCTGCCGATCACAATTATACGCCACGGCGTCTGCCATGGCAGCGTGGATTCAGGATTAACCGGCCCACCCTTAAAATGCTCGCGCGGGTCCGGAAAACCCACAGAATATTCGCCATTGGGTGATTCGGACCGCAACCGCGTGCCACAATAGTTGCGCCCCAGACCCGTCTCGCTGATTAGCAGCCATGTGTCACCCGACCGGAACAGCGCGGGATATACCCAACCGGCTCCGGTTGGTGACGGTTTGCCGACAGGAATGTCCATCTCGTAATACTCCTCGTAACACGGGTTTACCTGTTCCCAGCCTGTCTTGGCCACCGACATCGGCTGTAACCATGCACGTGTGCCGGGTAAAAAACCGAACGTGGTGCATTCCTCGATCAGCCGGTACAGCTTGGGGTCTTTCTCCGGGAAGCAATACCGAAACGCCACACCGTCGTTTGACACCTGGAAGATGATGTCGAGTTTTCGCCCGGCTGCGTCCTGCAGACTGAAAACACGGCGATTTGCCACGTAATGGTTCAGCCGCCGTTTCGCAGTCAAAATTTCGTATCTGTCCTCGACGCGTTTTACGGGGCTGGACCCCAGCCATCGCAAGCCCCGCGAAAAGTCCGCATCAGCACGCACCAACCCCAAACGCGATTCCCGCAACACTGGCTGGCCATCGGCGCGGATCATGTACCGCGGCGAGCCGTCTGCAGCGAGCTGAAATTCAACTGTTAACCGGCCATCCGGACTGGAGACCTGCGCTGGCCCCGACGGTTGCGGCTTGCGGCTGGCGCACGAACAGAAAGTCATCACAACAAAGGCTAGTAACCCGCTCAAAAAACCCATCCGGCTTGTGAAAACGGCGCAAGTTGCTCTTTGGTTGAAGCATGTCATGCGCGCCAGACTATTGCCGTTGGATGGCGCGTCAAGCCAACTTCAGCAGGCCTTCCCAAGTTTTCGAAAAAATGGGGTGTCGCTGCGCCAATTTCTCTCGCAAAAGCGCGGTCGGGTTATCGCCCGTTTGTCCCTTGCTACGCTACTTGTGAAGGCAGGAAAAAACTGTGGGAACAGACCGAATTTGCGCAGCTAACCTCGGCAAAGCTTCGGCCGCCGCCAACGCTTTTTTCAATCAGCCTGTAGGATGGCTGTGACTCGCACTTTGCGTTTGATCTTGGCATACAGTCCCGCCGTGCGCGGGACGGCGGCCAAACCATCGGCTTGCCAACGTGTTGCGCAGACAGGGTCCAACTGTGTTGCAGGTGGGAGTTCGGATTTTTCCAACTGGTCAAGACATTGCAACTCCGGCAAGTGTAGTGCCGCAGAAGCATAACCCCCAACCAAATGCGAAATCAGGGTTTCACCGTTCCGGGTCAAAAGAGCGTGGATGAAATGCATGCGGACGCGTATCTCGCAGCAATCGGTTCGGTCCCGCTAGCGGGCATATTTCACAAACTTGCAGTGCTGGCGTGCCGAAACCATTGTGGTGCATCCCGCCGCTGCGGGGCAAATCTACTGTGTTGCCTGTCTGCGCCAAGCCGAGCGCCTGCCTGCGCGTGGCACGCACACAGACGGCAGGCATGCGGCAGAACATGGAAGTCTGCGCTACGAAAAACGTATGAAATATCCGGACTAACGGCGCGGCGGGCCAAACCTGGCACAGGCAAAGCGCGTTGTCACTTTTCCTGTCCGTGTTCGGCAAGACCTGTCAGGGTCTCTTCCTTTGACGGCCAGAACCGGATCACGTAAATGAGGCCGAACACGGCAAGTAATGCACCCCACCAAATATCGGCGTGCAAATGCCACAGTGCAACACGCTGTGTTTCGGGTGGTGGGTTGTATGCGCCGTAAATGCCCGCACCAGCGATGAGAACGCCGTAAACCAACAGCAATGCGCCGATGAAAAACCAGATTGGAATTTGTTTATCGTGTTCGTGCATGAGTCACCTCACCAGAAAATGATGTTGATTGCCACCAAAACAATCGCGCATACCGTGGCCCACAGAATCGGTTTCTTGTACCACGGACACGGCCCTTCGTCGGGCAACTTCGTCAGGCCCATCACAAGGTCTTTCAGTTCCGATTCCGGCTTCGGTTTTGTAAACAGACTTACCAGGAAGGTCACACATACGCACACAACAAACGACCACCACGCGCTGTACATGTTGACGGCCATGGGCTTGGCCTTTTCAGAACGTGCAATCAATTTCGTGTGCTTTGGATTGAAAGCTGCCGGAGCGAATTTCTTCGTGATTTGCACAGCGGTGAGCTTGATCCCAGGTTTCAGCACAACTGGGACGGCTTCAACACCAAATCCGGTTTTCTCTTGCTTGTCGGACAAGACAACCTCAGGTGCAAGTATTTGCACAGCTACATCACCATCTTTTCCGGCAACAGTCGGCGGAATCGTGACAGGAGTTACAATCTCACCCCCTGATACTCCGGGGACATTTACCAGCTCAACCTCGCCGCTTTCAACTACAATGGTATTGTACTTGCCATCAGCGCCTCTTTCCAAGCTAACAACTGCACCGCGGCTGAGTGTGACCTTCGGTTGGGGCCGCCAACCGTCAGGGAACGTGTGCACGTAAATCCACATCGAGATCGAAACCAGGATTGCAGTAAGGAACCCCCAAAATCCGCCGGCTGGCGTAGCGCGTTTCCAGAGCATGCCGAGCAAAATCGCTCCAAACAACGGCACAATGAAGAAAAACACCAGCACCTGCAGGTACTCGAGTATGTTCGAGAACAAAAACAGCGCGTATGCGGTTGCTATCGAGAGCAACACGCCAGCTATCGAACTCCACCGCCCCATCAGCAGGTAATGCCTGTCTGAGGCGTTCCTGACCAGCAAGGCACGGTAAACGTCGTAGGTCCATACCGTGGCAAATGCGCTTACGTTGCCCGCCATGCCGCTCATGAACCCGGCGATCATAGCCGTCACCCCCAGACCAAGCAGGCCCGGTCCAAGGTATTTGCCCATCAAAAGCGGCAGCACTTCGTTGTACGTGTGGTGGGTAATGCCTGCGCGCGGGTCGCTCTCCGGCACAAGCACCATCGGCGAACCGTCGGGGTTTAGCAGGATTGCAAGCCCGAGCAAACCGGGGATTGTCACAATGATCGGCACCATCATTTTCAGGAACGCACCTATGATCGTGCCGTTCTGCGCCGAGCGCAGGTCTTTGGCGACCAAAACACGTTGCACCTGCAGAAAATCCGTGCACCAGTAACCAAAGCTGACCGCCAGACCCAACCCAAACACCATGCCAAACCAGTCAATGCCCATCGGGTTCGTATCAAACGAACCGAGATTGCGCCACAAGCTCGTAAAATCCGCACTGGACACTGTTGGATGAATTACGGGAGCGTGTCTCTGGATTTTTTCGATCATACCGGTCCAGCCGCCGGCTTCGATCAAGCCAAGAATCGGTATCAACAATGACCCGCCCCAAATCAGGAAGTATTGGAGCACCTCGTTGAACACCGCCGAACGCAACCCGCCCAGCGCAACGTAAATTGCCACCGTGAGTGACGACACCCATATGCTCACGTTCATGTTCCAACCGAGCAGCAGATTCAAAATCTTTGCCATTGCGAACATGCTCGCGCCGCTCACCATCACGGTCATGAAACTGAACGTGACACCCGCAATTGCCCGCGGTCCTTCGCCATACCGCAGCTTAAGGTAACCCGGTACCGAGTGCGTCCTGCAGATGTAGTAAAACGGCATCATCACAATCGCCAAAAACAGGATCGCAGGTATCGCACCGATGAAATAAGCGTGTGCGCCCAACATACCGTACTGATACGCCATTGCGCTCCAGCCCATTGTCTCAAGCGAGCTTAGGTTTGCAGATATAAAGCTCAGACCGGCAATCCAGGCTGTCATTTTGCGTCCGGCCAAAAAGAAATCTTCTCCGGTACGGGCGTATTTCTTCAGGTAAAACCCGATGGCAAGCACCGCGCCGAAGTAAATCACGATTATCACAAGGTCAATGAACGTCAGGCGCAACAGACTCGTTGCCCCACCTGCGGCTGTGGCAAACATGTGTGTCATAGTCGAGACTTTCCAGATCACAATTTGGTTTTCAACGCCGCGCCGAATTTGGCCGATTGGCTGCGACCGACTTAGTTGTCACGCGCGCGTATATTGCAGGGTAAATCCTTTGTCTGCAAGCTTCCGCTTTGCCCGGAACATCATCAAGCATGTCGAATTGGGCGTGACTTCGGTCAGTCAAAACCCCCGCAACTCTGTGCTTGTACGCCGTGGTAACCCCGGCGCAGGCTCGCGTTTGAGTACGACATACTCGATGCCGTGTGCACGGCAAAATTCGCGTTTGCCGCCCCGGTCACCGTCCTCGTTCACGGCGTAAATGTCGGGTTTGAGCCGCAATATCTCAGGCTCAGCATCAAGCCAGCCCGACCCGGTCGTAATGAGCGCCTGTTTCACGTATCGAACGGAAGCCACCATGTACCGGCGTTCTTCCTGTGTGTGGAGCGGATGCCCCGGCCCTTTGAGCATGCGTACATTCGCATCGTTACCAACGGCAACGTATAGATCACCAAGCGCGCTCACTTCTTCGAAGAACCTGACATGGCCGGAATGCAACCAGTCAAAACAACCCGTCACAATCACCTTCTTACGCGGCGGCCCATCCTCGCGCGGCTCGGCCGGAACCTCGGGGAAACCGGCCAGGTCGTGCTCCGGAATGACCGTGTAACCTACACCTTGCGCGCGTGCAGCACCGGCTTTGTCGGCTGTATCTTCCGGTTGCGGCACAACCAACCGTACCTGTCCCAAACCGACTCGTTTTGCGAATGAAACAATTTCGGACCAAAAAGCTTGGCCTGCACCCGCCGCAAGGTTGGCCGGAAGCACAATCACATGTTTGACGTACCGAAGCGCGCGCACCAAATAAACACGCTCATGCTCGGGAAACTTTGGTGTGCCGCCAAACTGCCGCACCAGAAGTTCATCCGGCCACATCAGCACTGTCACCGGCCCGAACCGCGATGCCTCATGCAAAAACCGCACATGACGCGAACGCAGATCGTCAAAGCTGCCTGTCACTACAACATGCTCATGCATGGCTCAGACTGAATTTGCGATTTCACGGTTGTACCAACTGTGTTTGGCGCAGCAGGCAGGTTTTGGCCGCTGTGGCATTAAGCTTGCCCAGATCGCCCACCCGCGCCCTGCGCAATCCGAATTTTTACTTTGAATGCACCTGGCACAGGTTCGTCCGACACAACGAACAGATACCCGCCTCCACAACCCGAATACATTGCACCCGGGTAACGCCGCTGATAAACGCGCAACAGCCCGACAAGATCAACCTTGATCGTAGGATGCCGCACCACGTGCGGCAGAATCTTTTCCCAGCACAACATGCACTCGTTCATCGAAGCGCCAAGTGCTTCAAGATCACACCTGCGAATCGCATCGAAACAGTCGCGACCGCTCCGGCCTAGCCGCGCTATCCATTTCGGATCGAGATTCTTGACACCGAGCGGATTGTAGCCTTCTGGCCGTTGAGCAACAGGCAACACATGCAAAACCCGCTCGAGCCAGCGCGCAACGCGCGCGTCGTTCAATGATTCGATGTGCACGGGAAACACACCGCCATTGGCGGCAAAATTGTAATCGAGCCGGTTTATCCCGGGGTAAATCAACCCGATCATGTCTTGCGAGCCACTCGGCTCAGCCTTTCCTTTGTTTTCGGCCTCGTACAACTCGCGTACAAGCGATTCCGGTGACCGGTTCGGCAGCCGCCCCTTCCACAGACGCAACGCAACCTCGCGTGTGCCCGTGGCGAACCCGGCGCGGTCCATCACACGAAATTCCGGCTCGATTTGCACAACAACCATTGCGCCGGGCGGGTCCGGATTATGCCGCGAGACAAATGGCTGGTCTATCCAACCACCAGCCAACGCAATCCGGTACGGTATCCGCCCAATTACACGTGCAATGTCAAATTTGGCAGATCGGTTCATTTGTTGCGTACCTGCACGCTGTTTAGGCCGTGGGCATGGTATCATCCAGCCAAATGCTTAACTCCCGCCCAATAATCAGGTTTGTCTTCGAGAATCCTAGCCGCCCAGCAATGACGTGTATGATCACGTGCTTTAGCAGGCATGGGCTTCGACATTGCCGCTTGGGAATGGTTCCTGCACACTTTGCCAAGCTTCCAAAGTTTGCCGGTCAATCTCCCGGTTTGAGTGACTGGGTTGCTTAACTTGCCGTGTTAGACATTAAATCGCTTCCGCAATCAGAACTCCTGCATTTGAACACAGATCACGCTCACCCGCCTTTAATGTAACCACGCCGCGTTGTGCATGATCCGACGCTATTCAACAACGTGCTTCCCTGCTTTACGGCGGTAATACTGTTCCTTGATCCACTCGTATGTGACGCGCAGGCCAACGTCCAGTGGCGTGTTCGGTTCCCACCCAAGCACTTGTTTGATGAATGTATTGTCACTGTTCCGCCCGGCCACACCACGCGGCGCAGTCAGGTCATATTCGCGCTTCAGCGTAACCCCGGCAATCCGCTCGACCTTGCTGACCAACTCATCAATTGAGACAAGCTCGCTTGTGCCGAGGTTGATCGGTGTGGCAATCAGCTTGTCGCAATGCATTATCATGTCGATGCCTTTGACGCAGTCGTCTATGTACATGAAACTGCGCGTTTGTTTGCCGTCGCCCCAGATCGTGATGCGCAAGTCGTTCTTATCGATGGCCTCGATTACCTTGCGGCAAATTGCCGCAGGCGCTTTTTCGCGGCCGCCGTCCCATGTGCCAAACGGCCCGTAAACATTGTGGAAGCGCGCGATAAAGGTTTTCATGCCGCGCTCGGCCCAGTACTCCTGACAAAACAATTCCGAGTACAATTTTTCCCAACCGTACCCGCGCTCGGGCATTGCGGGAAATGCATCCGACTCTTTCAACGCACGCACATTCGGGTCTTGCTGTAGCGCAATGTTGTAAGCGCAGGCGGATGAAGAAAAGAAATACCGGCGCGCACCTGCGCGATATGCAGACTCGAGCATGTGCGTGTTTATGAGCACACTACGCATGCACTCGATCCTGAACCGCTCGATAAACCCCATCCCACCCATGTCAGCGGCAAGTTGGTACACCTCGACTGCGCCTTCACAAGCGCGTCTGCAGTTTTCTTCTTGGCTCAAGTCCAAGCACAACGATTCAACCCCGGGTACGCGCTGGTACCATTCTGAAAGGGGCTTTTTGTCAACGGCACGTATTCGGGTGAACCCTTTGTTGTGGAAATACCGCGTCAGCGCGCCGCCGATGAACCCGCCTGCGCCGGTTATAACAATCAGGTCGTCCTTTTTAGTTTCGGGGTCCTTTTCAACTACACGTTTTGTTTCCATATGCGTTTTTATTTCCGGTTTTCACACTCCTGGCGAACAAGGTCGCATCGGGCTTTAACTTGCCACATTTCGCTTTCCAACGCCAATCCATTTTTGTCATCATGGCTGCCAAACGCACTTGTCCAATGCTAAAGTCAGGTATCCTAAACCCGCAAATTAATAGTTTGCTCAGCCGTATCCGGCACACAAACACACTTGTCATAGCAGATCGGGGGTTCCCGTTCTGGCCGCAAATCGAGACGGTTGACATATCGCTCGTTGACGATGTGCCAACCGTACTGCAGGTGCTCAAAGCGATCCGAGCCAACTTTGTTATTGGGCGCGCATGGATGGCAAAAGAATTCATCCAACACAACACCAAGGCTGTGCAAGCCGCATTTGCTGCCGCGTTAAACGGCATACCGGTGCATTACGAGCCGCACATCCAGTTCAAAAAACGCGTGCCGCATGCCATCGGCCTGATCCGAACCGGCGACACCACCCAATACGCAAACATCATAATTGAGTCGGCCTGAACCCGCACATGCTTAGCCCGGATATTCCACAAACTTGCAGCGCCGGGGACGGCGAAACCGTTATGGCACATTCAGCAGCGCGCTAAACCTGCTGTGTCACCGATTCGCAAATCTGCGGCGCGTTGGGATTTTCCCAGCACAGCGCGTTGGCAAGTGCCTCGGGGGTTTATCCCCCAGCAGCGGAATGCGCCGCAGCGGACTTGGAAACCTGCTCTACGCAACGCGCGCGAAATAACCGAGCTAACGGTTCAACCACCAAATCGCCCCGTTCAATGCACCGGCATAGCTTGCCCAAAGCGCATACGGAACAAGCAATACGCCTGCAACTCTCCTTACCTGCCAAAACAGCACCAGCGTTAACCACACCCCACAACACAACACCAACACATCCGCAAAAGCCGCGCCTGGGCTGCGCAACCCGAAAAACAGGATTGACCAGAGCAGATTCAACCCAAGCTGCACCGCAAACAAAATAAGTCCACGTGTCACTTCAGCCGTCGGCCCGCGCAGCCATACCAACCACGCCGCTACAGCCATCAAAATGTAAAGAGCTGTCCATACGGGACCAAATATCCAGTTCGGCGGTGTCCAGCCCGGCTTGTGCAACTGCGGATACCAGGTTTGAACTGCGCTGGTTGTGACGGCGCCGCCAATCGCCCCTACACCGAGGCAGACCGCAACCATGACAAACAACACCAGCCATCGCCGGTTGCGCAGTTGTTCTGATTCGGTCTGTGCCATTTCTGTTTCGTTATTGATCAGCCGCATTGCGCCTTGTGCCGTAATGCATGGTCAACCAACACAAGCGCTGTCATGGCCTCAACAATCGGTACTGCTCGAGGCAATACACACGGGTCATGTCGCCCGGTCATTTTGATCGTTGTGTTGCGCAGATTAACATCCACGGTCTGTTGCTGGACCAGCACGGTTGAAGTCGGCTTGAAAGCCACCCTGAAATAGATTGTCTGGCCGTTCGAGATGCCGCCCTGTACACCGCCAGAGTAATTACGTGTCGTGCAAATCTTCCCGCCCCTGACCCTGAACGGATCGTTATGCTGCGAACCTGTCATGAGCACGCCGGCAAACCCGGACCCGATCTCGAATCCTTTTGTAGCTGGCAGGCTCAACATAGCCTTTGCCAAATCGGCTTCGAGCTTGTCAAACACAGGTTCGCCCCAACCGGCTGGTACACCGCGCGCAACGCATTCGATCACACCGCCCACACTGTCCCCCCGAGCCCGCATACGCTCGATCAACCGGACCATCCTTTGCGCCGCCTCCCGATCCGGACACCGGACCGGGTTCGACTCAACACGGTTCATTTGAACTTTGTCAGGGTCAACCTCAGCCACGATACGTTGCACCTGCTTGACGTATGCCAGCACCTCGACGTTGTAGTGCAGACGCAAAATTTTCTTTGCAATTGCCCCCGCTGCAACCCGGCCAACCGTCTCGCGTGCACTTGCGCGGCCGCCACCCTGCCAGTTGCGTATGCCATACTTGGCAAAGTACGTATAGTCAGCATGTGACGGCCTGAACTTGGTGCGCAATTGTTCGTAATCTTCAGGTCTTGCATCTACGTTTTTGACCAGCAAACAAATCGGTGTACCGAGTGTTTTGCCCTCGAACACACCACTCAATATCTGCACTACGTCGCTTTCCTTGCGCGGGGTAACCAGAGTAGATTGACCGGGTCTGCGCCGGTCAAGTTCACATTGAATGTCCGCTTCGCTCAATGGCAAGCGCGGCGGACAACCGTCAACCACAACTCCAACAGCGCCACCGTGTGACTCGCCCCAGGTCGTGATCTTGAACAAATGACCAAATACATTGCCCATGCGGCTAGTCTGCGACAAAACCCTAGCCCGGTCAAATCTGCGCACAGACAAAGCAGTCCGTCCTGAGAATTGTATCGCATCCAGATGGCAGGCTTTCGCGGAAACTTTTGCCCAAACACCCGAGTCCATTGGCATGGCGCGTTTGGTTTAGTACACCCGGTTTTTTTGGATTGAAACTATTTTGCGCAGGCCAACAGCAAAGCAGCGTTGCGCGGGTTATCTCCGTAAAGCTAACCAAAGGCCTGAGCCACATCTCTGGGGCGGCCCAATGTAATTGCAGAACGCGCAAATTACCTGCCGCATCGGCGGACGCAGCGACCTGGTGCACCGAAAAAAGGCAGGTTCGCGCACAGGTCTATTCAACCGCTTCCGCCTCAACCTATGCGTGGCTGTGCCGGGCCCGTGGCACAGCAGGAGGAGATGGTAGCCCGTATACCCCACTGCAACTCAGTTTTTCGGGATACGCCACGCCTTCAGACTTGACAAAAGAGGTTTTTAATCGGAAATGTCGTGGCCGTTCAATTTGTCAGGATTGCCTCTCCACGTGTCATGCTTGCCGGCAACCCTGATTGACCGGAAAGACGGGAAAAACAACGCTAACAACTACTTCGTACGACGATGCTATGAAACCCAACGTACAAAAAAAACGCATTGTGCAAAGAGGTTTTCCGGTGGTTATTGCGGCGGTATGTGGTTTAAGCCTGCAACTGCAACAAAAAATTCTTTTGGCTCAAGACACAGCCTTTACGTATCAGGGCCGGCTTGAGCGTGAAGGGATACCCGCTGATGGACTCTATGATTTCCAGTTCACAATTTACGACGCAGCTACTGGGGACGCTGCAATTGCTGGGCCGATTACTAACAGTGCTGTACTTGTACGCAACGGGTTTTTTACTGGCGTCCTCGACTTCGGCCCCGGTGTTTTTCAAGGTGAAGACTGTTGGTTGGACATTGGCGTACGTACAAATGGGGCTGGTGCCTTCACGATCCTCTCCCCGCGTCAGCGGCTTACATCCGTTCCTTATGCAATCACGGCAAGCCGGCTTAGTGGGTTATTGCCTGCCACTCAACTGAGCGGCACGGTCCCATCAGCCAACCTAAGCGGTACGTATTCCGCTGCGCTTGTATTCAGCAACCCATCCAACAGTTTCAGTGGTGACGGTGCGGGACTCTCCGGCTTGAACGCCAGTCAATTGACTAGCGGAACCGTGCCTGACGCACGGCTCGGAGCTAATGTGGCACGCACTAATCAGTTTTGGTGGGTTGACGTGCGTTGGTTTGGCGCCAACGGCACGGACGCAAATGACGATTCGGTCGCAATTCAAGCTGCATTAAATGCTGCGAAACAGGCTGGGTATGGCACAGCGGTTTACATTCCGGCTGGTACCTACTACATCACAACGAATATAGTCGTGCCGTGGGGTGTGAACATTTTTGGCGACGGGTCCGATAATCATAACGAGCAAAATCCGAGGGCAAGCCGAATCGTACAAACAAGTTCATCCTATAACGGTTTTTGTTTCCCGTATATCCACAACCAATGGGTTCGCGATATTTCCCTGTGGGGGCCAACAGGCGCGGCAGCCAACGTGGGCCTATCAATTAGCAACGCAAACTACACCGCAAACGGCGAGCAATTTTATGCGGCCAATGTTGGCATCCGCGGGTTCGGATTCGGTTTTTACCAATCCGGGCCGAGCTCGATCCGGCTGCAAGGCTGTTACATTTACAATCAGAACAACGCGAACATTCTGCTGGAAGGGCTTATTGACTCATTGTCCATTGTAAATTGTAACATTGGATATAACCGAGACACACAAAACAAACCTCGCTACATCCCCGGGATTCGGATCAACGGCAGTGGACTAAAAAGCCTGATCGTAGAAAACTGCGAAATCGGCGATGTTGGTCCAGTGATTGTTGGTGGTGGCGGCGGGACGATTACATTTGTCAACAACAACGTCGAACGTCATCTCGATTCCACGAACATGATTGTGTTGGACGTAAATTCGACCTTGAACTTCTTTGGTGGAAGAATTTCGGTTGGTGGCAACACAAATGCGTTGGTTTTGGGCAAAGGCGCATCGGCGCAATACAACATAACAATACTCGCGCCATATCCAAATGACTGGTGGGGCCACGTCGCCCCAGAGGGTACGACGGGTGCGCTGTGGTTCGAAACCGAAAGTCCAAATGCAAAGTTGCTCTGTAACGCCAACTACGGTTTTTGGCGGTCAAAATCAGGTGCCGCTTGGGTGTATCGAGCCGCCTCAGCAATTCATTCTTATGCACTGGCTGAGCTGCCTGCCCCTAACATCCATTCGCGCGGCCGGCTGGCTGTCATTTTGAGTCCGCAAGATGCCATAACCAACAACGCAGATGGCATCTGGTTTTACGGATTCTTTAACTCGACGAACCTTGCACACCGCAAATTGGCGTTCACGTCCGGCGAAACGTTCGGAACAAACACGTTTTGCACAATCATAACTGCGAGCATGACTGCAACGAATCTCATTGCTTTGGTACAAGTTGACTCAATCCCGTGGGCTGACATACCGGTCAGTACAACGGGGGTATCCGGCAAGACTAACTGGGCATTTATAAACGTAAACGGAGCCGTTTGTCTGGTCATGACAAATACTATGGGCAATGTAGCAATTAAGCAGCTCGCACCGTAGAACTGCAGCACTGCGTATTGTTTTTTCTTGGCAGGTCAGCCATGAGCATAAAAAGCAAACTGTAATCTTTTGAAAGGTGTGCCGGGAAAAAGGCCTAATTTTCTATTAATCTCAGCGAAAACAGTACCTCGGACGGCATTCCGCACTACCCAGTCGTATAAACCTGAGCGCCTATGTGCCAAAGCGGGAAAAGGTGCGCCTGGCAGTTTCGCCAAGGTTCAGGAAACAGTGCTCCATCCCAACAGCAGGACCACAGGCAATAAACATGCACTTTGACACCGGCGCATTCTTAAGCCTTTTCAACTGACTAGTGGTATTTGGGGAACATCCACAACAACTCAACAAGTGGGTTCCGTGAATTTGCGTAATCAGCTCACTTGCGCACCAAACGAAATAGTCTCATGCACCTGCATAGTTGCACCATAATCTTGCAGTATTCCGCTGTCTAAAACAGATGCATGTCTGACCCGCCCTGCACACAACATAACCGCGAAAAAGCTGTGCCAAAGCCGTGCACTCCACCCACTTTGGAGTGCGATGGCAAGCGAATGCTAGCGAGCGACGACACCCGCTTTGGTATTAGCCCGCAGATCAGCTCAGTGAGAAAAAAGCGGCGCAAAGTCGCCGCACTACAAAACTTTGGACCCGCAGAGGAAAAATAACCGTTTATGCAGGCCGGCGCGGCCTGTATGATGCATTTGAACACGCATGCAACCGGATTTTTGGCTTGGTTGTGTGCGAGGCTGAGCTGAGGCTTTTTTGCACGAATGACGCGTGAATCAAAACCCGACGTTAAATCGTTCACGCGCGACGAACTGGTCGAGTGGTTCAAATCATTGAACCAGCCACAGTACCGCGTGACGCAACTGTTGCAGTGGCTGTACCAGAAGCGCGTAAGCGATTGGGATGCAATGAGTAACCTGCCAGTCGCATTGCGAGGGGAACTTCGCCAAAGGTTTGGCCTGACCACGCTCAAGCTGCGCCGCATGCAAACTGCGCGCGACGGCACGGCCAAACTGCTGTGGCAACTGCCGGACGGCGCGTTTGTCGAGAGTGTTTTGATCCCAGCAAGCCCGGCTCTTTACGGTCAGCCAAGCGACAGACGTACATTGTGCCTCTCGACACAGGTCGGGTGCGCGTTCAGATGTAGGTTCTGCGCAAGCGGCCTGCGCGGTCTGCAACGCAACCTTGCAGTCGAAGAGATTGTCGAGCAAGTGATCGGCACTGAAAGAGAGTTTTCGGCTAACCCGGAACTGTTTACGGCCTGCACTGCACGCGAACTCGAACATAAAACGAGCTACAAGACCGGCCCGGGCGCAGGCCGCCTCGTTGACAATCTTGTCCTAATGGGCATGGGCGAACCGCTGGCGAATTACCGCAACGTGCTTAAGGCACTTCAGATATTGAACGCGTCTTGGGGTGGTGGGATCGGCGCGCGCAAGATAACTATCTCGACCTGCGGTCTTGCCCCTCAAATCCGGCGCCTTGCGGACGAACCCTACCAATTCAAGCTTGCGATCTCGTTGCACGGCGCGACCGACGCGGTACGTACCCGTATCATGCCTGTCAACCGCAAATACCCGCTGAAAGACCTCATTGCCGCTTGCGAGTATTACCAGCTCAAAAAAGGCCGCATGATCACGTTCGAGTACGTACTGATCAACGGTGTTAACGACGGGCTGGACCAAGCCGAGCTGCTCGCCGGTCTTGCGCGGAAGCTCAACGCTAAGATTAATCTGATCCCGTTCAACAAGGTCGAAGGCTTGCCATGGGAACCACCAAGTCGGTTTGCGCAGGCTGCGTTTTACATGGCATTGAAACGGCTTTACCCGCACGTAACGCTCAGACGCGAAAAAGGGGCCGAAATTGACGCTGCGTGCGGGCAGTTACGACTTAAAACCGAACGCGAGCTTGAGCAACAGCAGACTGCGAGCTGACCTTTCCGGTGCCGAGCTTGTCGCGGTGCCAATGTCGTGTCGTCAAACGCCAAGGCAGCCGCGCCAGCCATGTGATGGACCTTTACTATCCGTCCCGGCCGCTCAGGCAGGTGTCATCGGAAACCTAACTGGCGGAGAGAGGGAGATTCGAACTCCCGGTGGGTTTTAGCCCACTCACGCTCTCCAGGCGTGCGCATTAGACCACTCTGCCATCTCTCCGCCTGCCGGGCCAGTTTCCAAGCCCAAAAACTGCACAAATAATTTTCGTCAAACCGAGCCGCGCTGCAACTCTTTTTCTTTTTTCGTCGGTGTGCCATGGGAGCGCACTGGGACAGATGCAATTCTGTTCTCGTCTTGCGCGTGGTTAGCAGGGTATTTTGTGCTTACAGAACACTTGAGCAAACACACAGCAAATGACAGCCGTGTCCGTAGCAGACAGGATCGAGATTGTTGAAGGCGACATAACCAAGCAACAGATTGACGCCATAGTAAACGCAGCCAACCCGAGTTTGCTCGGGGGCGGCGGTGTAGACGGCGCAATACACCGCGCAGCCGGCCCCGAACTGCTTGATGAATGCCGCAAGCTCGGCGGATGCAAAACGGGTGATGCAAAGATAACAAAGGGTTACCGGTTGCCTGCCAAATGGGTGATTCACACTGTCGGCCCCGTCTGGCGCGGGGGTGCCCATGACGAAGACAACCTACTGGCAAGCTGTTACCGGAGCAGTTTTGCGCTGGCTGTACAATACGGCATTCGCACAATTGCGTTCCCTTCAATAAGCACGGGTGCGTACGGGTTCCCGATGGAGCGCGCGGCGCGCATCGCGGTGCGTGAGACGATCAGGTTCCTCAAAACAAATCGCACGATCAAAAAGGTTTATCTTGTTTGCTTCGGCAAGGCCGCTCTGGAAATTCATCAGGCTGCATTGCGCGAGGTTTTAGCTGCTGAAAGTTCGGGCAACACTTGAACAAATGCGCGCTGTCATACAAAGAGTGTCATCCGCCTCGGTCGCAATTGCAGCCCAGACACACGCTGCAATTGGGCGTGGCCTACTCGTATTGGTCGGGATCGAAGACGCCGATGGCCCAGAAGATATCGAATGGCTCAGCGGCAAAATTGTCAGGCTGCGTGTTTTCCCTGATCAAAACGGTGTGATGAACCTGTCTGTGCAGGATATTGGGGGTGACATACTTGTGGTAAGCCAGTTCACCCTGTTTGCGAGCACAAAGAAAGGCAACCGGCCGTCGTACAGTTTCGCCGCCAAACCTGAGAAAGCCGTGCCAATTTACGAGGCTTTTGTGGCCCAGCTTGCGCACGAGCTCGGCAGACCGGTCCGCTCCGGTGTGTTCGGCGCGGATATGCAAGTCACGCTCACAAACGACGGCCCGGTGACAATCATCATTGACACAAAACGACGCGAGTAAACTAGACCAGCCAAATCAGGTCGCAGCCAGCCCGCACACCCTGGCGTACCTGCGCAATAGCAACGGATGAGTCAATCGTGTCTCCGATTTTTTCGAGTAACGGTCCGCGACAACCTCACTCGCCTGCTGATCAAGTGCTTGCAAGTCGAGCTGTTTGAACAATTGCGGTCCTACAAGTAATAACGCAAGCGCGTCACGCGCAGCTTTGGTATCCCCCACAAGGGCATTCGCCACGGCATCACATGAAAACTCGTCCAAACGCGCCAGTGGGAGGTAATACTTTCTCACCAGCCCACGCAATATGCCTGTGTGGCCGAGTGCATGATGGGCAAGCTCGTGGCCGATTATAAACTCGAGTGCTTTGGTGTTACCTGTCGCCTGTGCCCCGTACACGATGTCGTCAATTAACACAACGAATTTTTTTGAGCCGTGTTTAATTGCCCACGCATTTTGCTGGTTGTCTTCGACGATGTACACCTCGGGGCACTCTGCCATGCCCAGACTTTCTGCCATGTTGCGCGCCGCGTTGTAAATGTCGGGGAACTGCTTTGTATCCACGCGCACCGCAGAACCGCGTATCCGCGCCCGTTCTTTCTTGATCCGCAGGGTGTAGAGCAGGCCTAAAACAATCCACGCAATCAGCGCCAGCCCAAATGTCGCAACCAACGTGTACAAAACCACAATCGGCCCGATTACGAGCAATAGAATCCAGCCAATTGCAGAGTGTAAGCCTGTGCCGGGAGCGATGTAGTCCTTTGGGTTTATTCGCGTGTTCATGGTTATCTGGTTGTATTAGGTTGTTGGTTGTTTGTTTGTCGGTCGTGTAGACGGTACCCAACACTTATACCCAATCCGGTCAAAGACCTACCACAAGTCCTCAAGCCGACACCTGTTATTCGGTTTAGATCAAGCAACAGAATTTTTTACGATTAAAGTGTGCATCGGGCAAGTACTTTACGTGCACGCAACGGAACGTTGCTGCAGCAGCAGACGAAGGCTCGCTCTCCTGAACATGTCGGCTCAGCAAAAACGCCCTTCTGGTCGAGTCACCCCAACTTCATAAAGTTTTCGAGAATGCGGCGGCCGTTTTCGGTCAGGATGCTTTCGGGGTGAAACTGTACACCCCAAATCGGATACTGTTTGTGTCGTACGCCCATGATCTCGCCTTCATCGGTTTCGGCGGTTATTTCGAGGCAGTCGGGCAGCGTATCACGTTTGATGACGAGCGAATGATACCGCGTCGCCAAGAACGGGTTCGGCATGCCTTCAAACAGTTCTTTGCCATTGTGTTTGATCGGCGAGACCTTGCCGTGCATCAGCCGGTAGTTAACAACCACATCAGCGCCGAAGACGTGCCCGATGCACTGGTGCCCGAGACATACACCCAACAACGGTATGCTCGGGCCGAATTTGCGGATGATGTCGTTTGAAATGCCGGACTCGCGCGGTGTACACGGCCCGGGCGAGATCACGATCCTGTCCGGGTTCAGTTTACTGATCTGGTCGAGTGTAATCTGGTCGTTGCGATAGACCTGCATTTCGACCTGCATCTCGCCCAGATACTGCACCAGGTTGTACGTAAACGAATCGTAGTTGTCTATCACCAGTACCATGACAGCGCTGAACCTAACACACGGCCACGTAAATGATAAATCCGAAACAACCCAAACTCAGCACGCATTGCAGAAACACTGCAGCAACACTTCACACCGGTTCAAAATCGAGGTTTGGCGCAACGAATCGCGTCAGTGACCACACACTATCGGCCGGGACTGATGGCGTCCCGGGTTCGCCGGCTGCAACTCAAGCTGCGCAGAAGCTACTAATTCCTTACCACCCCCAAGCCTGCCTGCCTAGCCCGCGTATTTCACACGTTTTTGTAGCGCAGACCTCTAGGCACAGTGCCAGGACATTGGTAACAGTGAAGTGCATAGACATGGGTAACAGCCCCAGGGTTGTATTTGTGGTTTTCTGCGGTCATGCCGTGGAAAACTCGTTCGTTGTTGGAGGCGCGGCGGCGCTGGGTTCAAGCCGCACTGGGCCAGGTTCAGTCGCTGGCTCAACTGTTACCGCCAAGCTGGCGCGAGCCGCAAAACCGGTTACAAACGGTTGCGCCGTTTCCGCACCTGGGGGATGCCCGGGCTGCGGGATCGCTCGTGTCCGCCGCACCACTCGCCGACCCGCACACCCGACCACTGGCTCGAGGCCATGCGCCAGGTGTGCCGCAGGCGTCTGACTTGGGGTGGCAAGAAAATCTATGCCTGGCCGCTCCGCAGCCAGTGCTCGACGGCCTGTTTTCCCGCACTGGCGGGACCTCGTCGTAGCGTTTTGCCTGCCCGACCGCAGCGGGTTCAACGGTTTGAGTATTGCTGTGCGAGTTGGTTTTGTTCTTGGTGTTGTTCATGTGTGCTGTTGGTTTAGCGCACCGTCACCAAGGTGTCCATCAAACTGGGTCAACCCCAATTTGCACCGGTTCGACCGTCTGTTTTACCGGAAGGACGGACCGGCGCACTGGGCCAAAGCCAAGCTGGTTCGATATGCGGAGGAGTTGTTGGTGCTGGGCTGGGTGATCAGGCCGAGGTTACGACAGTGGATCGAAGGCACGCTGGAATGGTGGCTGTGACTGAGGATCAATCGGGACAAGACCCGGATTGTGGGTCTGAAGCAGCCTGGTCAAAGCCTGGATTTTCTGGGTTACACCTTTCGGTATGATCGCGATCTATACGGTCGGCTACAGCGTTACTGGAACCTGGAGCCATCGCGTAAAGCGCTGGCGCGGGAACGGGACGCGTTGGGGGCGCTGATCACCCGGCACCAGAGTTATACGCCGTTGCCGGAGCTGATTGGGCGGGTCAATCGGCATCTTTGGGGCTGGTCCAACTATTTCCGGTTGGGCTATCCGCGCAAGGCCTTTTGGCAGCTCAATGCTTCGTGCGGTATCGGATGCGGCGACATCTGCGACGTCGCAGTCAACGGGGCTGGCGTCCGCGCAGTGGGGTCAGCCTGTATGCTCATTTGCAACATCTTGGACTAGTTAGTTTATGAACGCTTGGTGGAAGAGGCGACAGTGGCGAGAGCCGGCTGTGTGAAATCTCCATGTCCGGTTCAACGAGGCAGATGTGTCAGGGCGGGACTAACCCCAGCGGTCAGTTTCACTTCATCCCGAACACCTCTCGACTTTACCGGTGAAGAATTGGCCCAGGGGTCTTTGGCAGTCATGTTGACCACCGAAGAGCGCCGGGCCAGCAACTGCGGGACCGTGGCGCTACAGAATCTCAGGCGACAATGTTGACTGCGTCCGTAAAAGTGTGGATGTAAATTGTGGCGTTGCACCGGTTGGTTCCGTTTTAACCAAACACAGGTGCAGTGGTTATGTGTATGAATGCGTCGGGGCCTGAGCCGGGTTAGTGTTTCTCGATACATGCGTATGCGTTGTGGTTGTGGATACTCTCGAAGTTTTCGGCTTCGACCCTGTACCATGTGACTTCTGGATGCGCCCTGAGCTTCAAAGCAACGTTGCGCACCAGGTCCTCGACAAATACCGGATGCGCATAAGCGTGTTCGGTCACATAGCGCTCGTCTTGACGCTTGAGCAGTGCAAACAGCTCTGCGCTGGCGGATTTTTCGATGATCTCGATCAGTTCCTCGATCCAGACGAGGTTTTTGAACCGCACTTGAACGGTCACGGTACTACGCTGGTTATGCGCGCCGTTTCTGCTGATTGCTTTCGAGCATGGGCAAACGGTCGAGACATTCGCTTTAACCGTGAGCACAAAATCTACGTCGGCGTTACAAGCTGCTGCATCGAACCTGACCGTGTAATCCATCAGGCTTTTTAGGCCGGACACCGGCGCTTTTTTGACGATGAAATACGGAAACTCGATTTCAATGTGCGACGTGGCGGCGCTGAACTTCTGCTGCATGGCACGGAGTATATCCGGGATATTTTCAACGTGCACAATGCTCCCGTGTGCGTTAAGCACCTCGATAAACCTGCTCATGTGTGTGCCTTTGAATTCCTTTGGCAGGTCAACGTACATCCCGATTGTGGCCACGGTGTTTTGCACCGCATGGGCTCTGTCGCGGACCTGGATTGGATACCGCAGACCGCGCACACCGACCTTGTCAATCGGCAGCTCGCGGTAATCGCGCTCGCTCTGTTTATCGTGCAGCTTGCGTGTGATATGCCGAGCTGTTCTTTTGCTATTGGATGTATGCTTTGAAAGCGCAGTTTTCACTGGCCAAAACGGTAGTCCGGTGTCCTGTATTTGTGAAGAAAAACAAACTGCACTGCCGAGGCGGTCTGCCCCGAGCAACGGGGCGAAATACGCCGCGGTACCGCTCAAGCCTCGTGCAGGCCCGGGCTGTTTGCCGGCAGTTAGCGCTGCACCGACTGGTTACTGTCTGCGATAGGTTGAGATTGCGCGCATGTACTGGGCGCGCTCAAATGCAGTCGGGTCCGGACAATTTTTCTGGCTCAGACTGCCCTGGAGTTGTTTAACCGAGTCGTATTCGTGCTGCTCCATCCAGGTGCACATGTCCTGCCGGATTTTTGCAATGTGTTCAACTCCATGCTTCAGCAGTACCGAGCAGAGCATTGTCGCACTTGCTCCGGCCATGAGCATTTTGAGTGCGTCTTCGGCGGAGTGGATGCCGCTGGTGGCGGCAAGGTCGGCCTTAATTTTGCCGTACAGGATTGCGATCCAGCGCAACGGCAAGCGGCGTGCCTGTGGCGTGCTCAGCAGCACGTTGGATTCAACCTCCAACGTCGCGAGATTGATGTCCGGCTGGTAAAAACGGTTGAACAGTACAAGTGCATTTGCACCTGCTTCATCCAGGCGCCGTGCCATGTTCGCCATGCTGCTGAAGAACGGGCTAAGCTTGACTGCCACGGGTATTGCAACGACAGATTTAACGGCTTTGAGAATGTCGAGGTAAGTTTGCTCGACTTGTGCAGCGCCGGTGTCAGGGTCGGTCGGTATGTAGTAAATGTTCAGCTCGAGTGCGTCTGCACCGGCCTGTTGAATATCCCGGGCATAATTTGTCCAGCCGCCGGGCGAGCTGCCGTTCAGACTTGCGATAACTGGGATTTGAACAGCGGCTTTTGCCTTTGCGATGAGGTCGAGATAATCTTCCGGGCCGAGCCTGAAATCTGACAGTTGGGGGAAATAGGTCAGTGCTTCGGCAAAACTTTCCGTGCCGTGCGTCAAGTGATGGTCAAGCTCAGCACTTTCATGTTCGAGTTGTTCCTCGAACAACGAGGGTAACACAACTGCCGCAGCGCCTGCATCTTCGGCTTTCTTGATCTCGTCTATGTTTTCCGAGATTGGCGATGCGGATACAACAAGTGGGTTCTTGAGGTTGAACCCGAGATAGTTCGTTGTCAGGTCCATGATGATTCCAGTTTGGTATTTGTGTTTTTGTTGGTTTGAGAGACAGCGCGTTGCGCCGGTTTCCCTTCCGCTCAGGTTGACTGCGCGGGTTGCGGTTCGCCGTTGCCCTTGATACCAGCAAGGCGCGCGTAAAAGTCCCAACGCCGGTCTGCGTCACGCTGCGCAAGCTCGAACAAGCGTTTTGCGTCTTCGGGCCGGCTCTTGGTGAGCATCTTGAACCTGTTTTCGGTGAGCATGAACTCCTGCACTTTTGCCTTTGCAGCTTGTGAATCGAGCTGGAGCGGATTTTCGCCTGCAGCGGCGCGACGCGGGTCGTACCGGTAAAGCAGCCACTGCCCGGTGTCAACGGCCAGTTTCTGCTGGCGCACACCCACACCGCGGTCAACGTCTATGCCATGAGCAATGCAATGGCTGTAGGCGATTATGAGCGACGGCCCGTTGTACGATTCTGCCTCGACAAATGCGCGCAGTGCGTGTTCGTCTTTCGCGCCGATTGCAATGCTGGCAACGTAAATGTTGCCGTACGTCATTGCGATCAGGCCGAGGTCTTTCTTCGGAAACGGTTTGCCTGCTGCGGCGAATTTGGCAACTGCACCGCGCGGTGTGGATTTTGACATCTGGCCGCCTGTATTCGAGTACACCTCAGTATCCAACACAAGCACGTTGATGTCACGGCCAAGGGCAAGCACGTGATCGAGTCCGCCGTAGCCGATGTCGTATGCCCAGCCGTCGCCGCCTATAATCCAGACACTCTTTTTGACCAGCATATCTGCGATGGGCAGCAACCACTTGGCTTCGGGATCGGGCAGGTCGCGCAGTTTGAGTTTCAATGCTGCTACACGTTCGCGTTGTTCGTAAATGCCAGTCTCGGTGCTTTGGTCTGCGTTGATGATCGCGCTGACCAGGTCGTCCCCGAGCTTTGGCGCAAGTTTCTTGAGCAACTCAGTTGCAAATTGTTTCTGTTTGTCAATCGAGACCCTGAACCCGAACCCGAACTCGGCGTTGTCTTCAAACAACGAATTGCACCAGGTCGGCCCGCGTCCGAACGCGTCAACGGTGTAAGGGGTAGTCGGCAGATTACCGCCGTAGATCGAGGAACAGCCGGTTGCATTTGCTATGATGAGCCTGTCGCCAAACAACTGTGTGAGCATTTTGATGTATGGCGTTTCGCCGCAACCGGCGCATGCGCCCGAGAACTCGAACAACGGCCGCATGAGCTGTTGTTGCCGCAGTTGAGTGACCTTGATTTTGCGTCGGTCAACATCCGGGATTGAAAGGAAGAAGTTCCAGTTTTCACGTTCCTGCAACCGCAACGGCGCCTGAGGCTGCATGTTGATTGCTTTAAATTTTGGCTCAGCCTTGTTACGTGCAGGACACGCCTCAACGCACATTGCGCAGCCGGTGCAATCCTCAGGTGCAACCTGTAACGTAAACTTGAGTCCTTTCCATTCCGGACTGCGCGCGTCGGCCGACTTGAACGTAGGCGGTGCATTTTCCAGCAGCTTCGGGTCGTAAACCTTCATTCGGATGGTTGCATGCGGACACACCGCAACGCATTTACCGCACTGGATGCAGGTCTTCGGGTCCCAGACCGGAATTTCCAATGCAAGATTACGTTTCTCGTACTGAGTTGTGCCGGTCGGGAATGTGCCGTCTGGTGGAAACGCGCTCACGGGCACTTCGTCGCCAAAGCCGGCGGCGAGTTTGCCAAGTACTTCCGCAACATACCTGGGCGGATTACCAACTAGGGGCGGGACCAACTCGGCCTGGCTTGTAAGCACGCCCGGTACCTGTACCTCGTGCAGGTTTGCAAGCGCATTATCAACTGCAGCGATGTTTTTCTGAACGACGTCCTCGCCTTTCCTGCCATAGGTTTTCTTGATGGACTCTTTGATTGCTGCGATTGCCTGCTCACGCGGTAACACACCCGCCAATGCAAAGAAACACACTTGCATGACTGTGTTGATCCGGCCGCCCATGCCGCTTTCACGCGCAACGCGTGTGGCGTCAATGACATAGAACTTTGCCTTCTTTTGGATCAGTTCTTGTTGAATGACGCGCGGTAGCTTGTCCCACACCTCGTCCTTCGAGTACGGCGTGTTCAGCAGGAACGTGCCGCCGGGCACAAGCGGTTTAACAACATTGTATCGCTCGAGGAACACCGGCTGATGACACGCAACGAAGTTGGCTTTGCTAACAAGGTAGGTCGAGCGAATCGGTTCCGGCCCAAACCGCAGGTGCGAGATTGTCATCGAGCCTGACTTCTTTGAATCGTAAACGAAGTAGCCTTGGGCATAGTAGTCCGTGCCCTCGCCGATGATCTTGATTGAGTTTTTGTTTGCGCTGACGGTGCCGTCTGCACCCAGCCCGTAGAACAATGCGCGGACAACTTTGTCAGACTCGGTCGAAAACTCCGGATCAAACTCGAGGCTTGTGTGGGAGACATCGTCGTAAATGCCGACTGTGAAATGGTTCTTTGGGTTCGGCTGGGCGAGGTTGTCAAACACGGCCTTGACCATTGCAGGGGTAAATTCTTTTGATGAAAGGCCGTATCTACCACCGACGATTTTTGGCATTTGCCTGAGGTTGCCCCAACCGTTTGCAAGTGCCTCGTAAATCGCAGCTATGCAATCAAGCAATAACGGTTCGCCAAGTGCACCCGGTTCCTTTGTACGGTCAAGCACAGCAATTGCTTTGACAGTGCCCGGCAACGCTTCAGCAAACCGTTTCGCATCAAACGGCCTGTACAACCGCACCTTCAGCACACCGACTTTTTCGCCGCGGTTGACCAGGTACTCGACCGTCTCATGCGCGGTTTCGCAGCCCGATCCCATCAGCACAACCACACGCTCTGCATCCGGCGCGCCGACGTATTGGTAAAGCTTGTACTGGCGCCCTGTACGTGCGCCAAACAGCTCCATCACCTCATGAACAATCTGCGGGCAGCGCGCATAAAACGGGTTAACAGCCTCGCGCCCTTGGAAAAATGCGTCCGGATTCTGTGCCGTGCCGCGCAGTACGGGCCGGTCCGGTGTCATTGCACGCGCGCGGTGTTCGGCCACGGCGCGGTCATCAATCAACGCACGCAGATCGTCATCTGAAAGCGTAAAAATCTTCTGTACCTCGTGCGACGTGCGGAACCCGTCAAAGAAATGCATGAACGGGATCCGGCTGCGGAGCGAGGCCGCTTGGGCAATTAGTGCAAAGTCATGCGCTTCCTGCACCGAGGCTGAGGCAAGCATGGCGTACCCGGTCGAACGCGCTGCCATGACATCGCTGTGATCGCCGAAAATTGAAAGTGCATGTGTAGCTACGGTGCGTGCCGAGATGTGAAACACGGTCGGCAACAATTCACCCGCAATCTTGAACATGTTCGGAATCTTGAGCAGTAACCCTTGCGACGCGGTGAATGTGGTTGCCAACGAGCCGGTTTGTAATGCCCCGTGCACCGCACCGGCTGCACCGGCTTCACTTTGCATTTCGACCACCGAAGGTATCGTGCCCCAGATGTTTCGCTTGCCCTCAGCAGCCCATTGATCGCACCATTCGGCCATGGGCGATGAGGGTGTAATCGGGTAAATCGCAATTACTTCGTTCAACCTATAAGCCACAGACGCTACCGCCTCGTTGCCGTCAATTGTTGCTATCAAACCTTTGCCGTTGTTCTTGCTCATTGTTCCATCTACAAGTCTGACTAGTTCATTTGTTGTGTCACAAGCCCGGCGTAAACGCTTCAATACGCAAACCGTCCCGCCACATGCCGATGTGTCCTCGGAAGCGTTTCATCCGGCCTCAAGCATGCTTTCCAAGCTGACCCTGCGCCGGTTGCGCCCGGCCAGCCTGGCAACTGCTACCTTTTATTTGCGCCAAATCAACCGTATTGTCCAGCAAATCGTTGTGCTTGTCTCCGCGTGAACGGCTCGAGCCGGCAGAAAAGGTCGGCACAGCGCGGTTTTTTTCACTTGCAAAATTCATTACTCTTCCGCATTCACGACCTGTTGCGTTCGACCGGTGCGTTGCCCCGGTCGGTGTGCTCCGCAATGAACCGTGTACTGACAAAAGAACAAAACAACTGAATCTCGATAGTCGGAATGTACGATTATGAAAGTCCTACGTGCAGCCTTGATCGTGTGTGTAGCTGTGGTCATTTGCACAGCGGCGTGTTTCGCACAACAACAAGCCGGTGAATCCAAACAAAACGCTGAACTCAAGCCTATTCAGTTGCCCAAACCGCGCACCGATGGCGGTAAACCACTCATGCAGGCGCTTAAAGAACGCAAGTCAACACGCGCTTTCAGCTCCGAACCGTTGCCGATGCAGGTGCTTGGCGACATGCTTTGGGCAGCGTGCGGTGTGAATCGGCCGGAAACGGGGCATCGCACCGCGCCAACCGCGCGTAACTGGCAGGAAATTGATGTTTACGTTGCAGTCGAGCAGGGGCTTTATCTGTACGACGCAAAAACGCACACGTTGCAACCCGTGCTTGCCAAAGACATTCGAGCCGAGACAGGTCCGCAACCGTTCGTCAAAGACGCGCCTGTGAACCTGATTTTTGTGGCAGACTTGGCCAAGATGGGGAATGCATCCGAGAAAGACAAAGAATTTTACGCTGCCACTGATACAGGCTACATCAGCCAGAACGTCTATCTTTACTGCGCTTCGGAAGGCCTGGCCACAGTCGTGCGCGGCATGGTTAACAGGGCTGCCTTAGCTGAAACGATGAAATTGCGTCCGGACCAAAAAATCATCCTCGCACAAACCGTCGGCTACCCGAAAAGGTAAGCGTACTTACCGCAAACAGTTGGCTTGGGAGGTGTGTGCGCTTCACACACTGGAGAACCCAGCGCCATTGTAAATCTGGCATTCCACTATAGCGACGGTTTGCGAAGTATTTTCGGAATACACGGATACGACTGCGCTTTGTGCACGACCCTACAGCTCGTGCCGAATATGAAAACGGCGACACCGTCGCCGCACGGCAAAGGTTTTATTTGCAAAAGTGCCAAGGTCGTCTAACGAAACGCCCAGACCTATTCTGCCCGAGGTCAAGCCCCACTGCACCTTTGCAGCGAAGAATCAGACGAAAAGTTTTCTCGATGGTCATAGACTGCCTCCACAGAATTTGGCGCTGTTCATGCAAGAGCGGTACTGCGCCATACAATGAAGCCGGTTCGTACGGCACCGATCCCACACGCACCCAATTGCATCCTGCCATCCTTGGCGTCTCAGCATCTTTGTGGTGAACCAAACGTAGCTGGGAGATCAACCGCAATCTGACGCGGGGGGTCAACATGCATGCCGGGTAACCGGCCCGGCGCTCTTAAAGTGATCATCCGACATGTGTTGGCTAGAATCTGTTTTGGTTTATTCCGGTCCGAACTTGCCGGCTCGCGCGGCGCAAAGGCTTCATCTTCGGCATGATTAATGCACGTTTTGCCGGTCAGAACGGTTTGTCAAGCGCGCCAAGACTTATGAGACACGACATTAATCACGATTGGTCACGGTGGTGTCGTTTCGAATCAGTCGGCAGCAAGCTGCAATTCGAGCTGCCTGCACGCCCGCTCGGGACAGCCAGGGTTTTGGGTGTGATGACGATTGGCTTCGGTTTGCTGGCTGTTTATGGACCGGTCAAGCGCATGTGCGACGGTATGCAAACACTGCGACAAAGCTCTTCTATCGGATTCAATGCGCCGCTTGTGTTCATGACATTGTTGTTTGTATTTGCTGGATGTGTGCGGATCATGCTTGGCCTGCTGATTTTGTTTGGCCGATGCCGTGTCACCCGGGAAGACGGGTGGTTTCACGTGAGCGAAATTATCGGTCCCGTTAGATGGACTCACAAACTGCCGCACAAGCGCATTCGTGCGTTCGAGGTTCACCCGCCCCCGCCACAGTCAGCCGGGTCAGTTGCCGTCAGAATCAACGAGGATAGTCGAGTTGGTTTTGATGTTCGCAGACGGATCAAGATCGCTGCTTGTGCTTGGTTATCTGAGAGCCGCGCTACTGTGGCTTACGGGGGAATTGCAGACCTGCTTGAGCGCGCAATTGTCAGCCCCAGACGCCGGTGATGTTGAACTTGTCGAGTCACCATCGCCAAACACAGCCGCAGAAGCCGCGCTTGAACAACCGCCCGATAGCAATGTCCAATTCATCCCGCATGCGACAGGTTTTGAACTGCGCATACTACCGGTGGAAATTTGGCATGGTGACCGGAGAATGTTGTTTCTCGGCTTGACCTGGTGCGCTGCAATTGGCCTGGCGACTCCGATTGCAGCAACATTTTCTGTCGGAGACACACAAATGCCCACCGTGATAACCGTTTTGTTTGTTGTTTTCTGGTGTATCGGGATCGCCTTTCTTGTCGCGGCGATTAACTTCGGCATGCGGTCGGTGACTTTTACAGTCGAAGCCGACCGTGTTCGGATTGAAAAATGAGTCTATTCGGAAACAGATGTTGGGAATGTGCCGCGACCAACCTGGCGGATATATGGACTGACACGAGCAGTTTCATCGTTAACAACAAGCCCGTTATTGAACTGCAAGTCAACCTGCACACGGGAAACAAGATCAGTCAGTTGGCCGGACACGACGAGACCGAACTGCGCTGGGTCGCTGCACACGCCTGCGCGCGGCTTTGCAGGTGTCGGCACATGAGAATTGATGCGGCCTGCCTGTGGAATCACACTCGGCAAAGGGCTGGAGTTGGGCGGAAAAGCCTTCAGAATCATCCAAAACAAAACCTTGGCACTTATGCCAGGACCGAAAATTGCCGCACCCCCCAAGGTTGCGCTTGACACATGGCGCGCGCTGTTTGCTGTTGCCGCCGAATTTGCCGCACTCAAACCGTGGGAGTGCATGTATAACACAAATGTTGTCGGGTTGATTGACCCGCACACGGGCCAAACGCGGATTGCATCTGTGCTTGGCAACGGAGGCGAAGTTTTCGGTGTTGCGATTTACCGACGGCCAACCGGCCTGCGTTGGGTTCTTCAGATACTGGCCAATCCGCATGAGATCGGGGACTTTAACGGTATTGAGGGGCTGGACGCCTTGAAACTTGAGTTCGTGCACAAGCGCGAGCTTGTCAAAGCTGATCTTGCGGCGCCCGAGGCTGCCGGGTTCAAACCGAAAGGCAAGGGGTGTGTCTGGCCGCAGTTCCGCTCGGCTGAACCCGGTTGGCTACCGTGGTTTATCAATTAAGCCGAGGCTGAGCAGCTTCTGGTTGATCTGCCTCGGCTCATTGTTTTCTGCAAATTGTGCGAACAAAACCCGGGTCTGTTTGCCGACCACGATGTTAACGAAACACCGTTCCTGCTGAAAACCTTGCCCGAGCACCCGCTCACACCTGCCAACCTTGACTAGCGACCTGTGCTCATGCCACCGCCAGTCGGCCTGGACCCGTTCCACACGCCACCTGATCAGCTCGAAAAACTGCGCGGCTTAAAGCATAAACGCGGCCTTGCATGCGAGTTCGACTGTTTTTTCCTGCCGGGCAGCTCGTACTACGAGCGTGGCCGGCCATGTTTTGCCCGATTCAGCCTGTTGGTGGAAAGAAATCGTGGGCTTGTGCTCGGCATAGGGGTGGAAAGCGGCGCGCTGGCGCCGGGCGAAGCAGCCGGGCGCAATCTCGTGGCCGCATTGTTGCGGATCAAGATGTTGCCGGAAACAATTTACATCCGTGGCGAACCCTTCCAGCGCGTCCTGCAATTGCTTTGTGACGAGCTGCAAATCCAGCTTGTGCCTGCCGATTGCCTACCGTTCTTGGAGGGGGCCGTCGGTTTCCTGAGCAAAAGCATGTTTGGCCCTGCCGACAGATAACGCGCTGGCGCAGCCAGGGTTAGTTTTGGGTGGGCAATAGCAGCCGGCAAATTCATTTTTGCTGTGCAATCAGAACAGGGTATGCCAGACGCTGTAAACTGCTGCAATCGCAATAACAAGCATCGAAAGGTACAACGCCGCGTCAAACCACGCGCGCGGCCGACAAGGGTCCTCGCGCTTGTTGCGGATTAACAGCACCGCCAGACCAAACACAGGCAACAACAGTGTTTGGACCGCCCCGCCACCAACAATCAACCAGTGCGGTGTCTGACTGAAACACATGCAAAGCAACAGATAAACCACTGCCAGTAAAGCCGTGATCTGGTTAGTAAGACGCGCAGTGTTCAACGTTGTTCCATGTGGCAACACCAGTCGCACAGTGTCCGCACACAACCGTGCCCAGGTTGCCATAGCGACGAAAAACGTCGAGTACAGCACAAAAAACGCTCCAAGCGCAAATACGTAAAATACCCAGTCGCCGAACGTTTTCGTGTACATTTGGGACAAGGTTTTAACCAGGTTAATACCACCTGGCACTTGCTGTGCACCATGCAGGATTGTTGCGCCAAGAATGAAAAACGCCAGCGTTGCAAATGTATAAACCACAAGCGCAATGGTTATGTCCATGCGCATCCCCCTAACGCGCCTGCAAATAAGCTCAGGATCACGCGACCGGCCTTTCTGGATGTCTTTGGCGTAACCTTTTTCGAGACACCAGTATGGGTAAAACAGCAGTTCGGCTGTGCCAATGCCGGTCACACCAAACACGGCTACTGCATCTGCAAAACCACGTTCAGGCATCCGAAACTGCAAACCACCAAGGATTGAATCCAGCGACACTCGGAACTCCGTGCACTGCAACAAAACCAACGCTATAACTGTCATGGCGGTGAATCCGGCCACAAGCACGGACGCTGTTGTCTCGATGAATTTGTATCTGCCTGTAATCAGTACGCCTGCGGTGCCCGCTGACACCAGGGTCGCCAACAGCCAGTCCGGACCTTGCAGATGCAAAAGCCGCAATGCTTGAACAATCGTGGCAAGCACACCCCCCAGAGCAGTTGTTGCGCCCAGCAACAACAACGGCCAACACCACCCGGCCCATGACAGCCGCCAAGCCGGCCCCGGCACGCGGTTAAGCGCGTCCAATGTAGTGTCGCCAGTAATTATTGTGTGTCGGCCGAGCTCTTCCTGAAGAAAAACTTTCACGACGCATCCGAGTATGATCAACCACAACGCGCTCAGGCCCACCGATGCGCCAAGCCGCGGCGCGATGATCAATTCGCCCGTACCCACAACCGCAGCCGCAATGATAATTGACGGGCCGATACTGTCTCGAATGCGCGTGTTCACGCCGTGTCAGACTGGCAATGCACAACCAAATCGGCAAGCACCAGTTGAGCTGACAGTGGATTAATCGAACTCGCGCCGACTCGTGCCGGTACACGGCCGTGCTCGTGCCCACATTAACCCGAGCCGATTGTGCGTGGTTAGCGTCATCGAATTCCGAGGTTGGGAACGCGCGTGGTGGCTGGGTATTCTCTCGACGACCCCTGCCGGTCCGGGTCAACCAACCGTTTTTTCCAAAGCTTGGGCCGGATATTTCACATGTTTTATGTAGCACAGACTTCCAAGTCCGCTACCTGCATGCTGTACTTCGCTCGGCGCATGGGAATGCTGCGTTCAGATCCTGCGGGCAAAATTCACAAGCCGCTTGCTGACTTGCTGCGTCCTGAAAATCCCTAAAGCGTACCAATTTGGAAATTGCGGACACAGCAGGTTTACCGCGCAATGCCGTATGTACCACAACGGTTTCGTCGCCCTAGCACTGCAAGTTTGTGAAATATCCTGGCTAAAAGCGGTGTCGGCGCGCGCTGACGCTCGCTCTGCCACCGCGCTCCACACTGTGAAATGGCCATTTAGAACTTGGTACAAAGCGAAACCGATGGCATGTTTGGCTGCGCTTTCGTATGAGCAAGATTCCAAACTCAACCGAGCCGGTAACACTGCGCAGCCGTTGGCCGCGCAGAACTGCAGTTGCGCTGGTTGTTTTTGTTGTTTTGTTGGTATGTACGTACTTCGTTGCGACAAGTGCACCATTTTTCAAGCGGGTTATTTTGCCGCGGCTGGGCCGGGCCATATGTGCCGAGCTGACTGTAGCAGATGTGTCAATCAGTCCGTTCAAGCGCGTTGTTCTTCGGGAATTGAAAGTCAAACCGTTTGGCCAGGAACAGTTACTGACAGCCAGTGAAGTGCGCGTACAGTACTCGCTGTTGGACATTATGCGCGGCAATGTCACCGTGGACGAGCTTGCCATCGAGTTACCCGTGCTCACCGTGGCGCAGAATGCAGACGGCACATCGAACCTCGACCCGATCCAAACTGCGCTGGCTAAAAAGGGCGCGCCACCCACTGAACGCAAACCGGCAAAACCTACCCGGCTCGACATCAAGAAAATCGCACTCAACAACGGCTCGGTCAGATACATAAGCCGCGCAAAATTCGGGGGTGAAAATTTGGTTGCCCTGACGAATCTGACAGTTGCAATTTCGGCGATAAAGAATGGGCAAACGGGTCAGCTCAAACTAAGTGGCGAAGTAAACATTGTTCAAAGCCCTACCAGCACCGGTGGCGCCGGTGCGCTTTCCGGGAAGTTACTTGGTGAGTTCAGGTTTGGTTTGCTCGCAGATGCGCGTCCGGGAACTGTCACCGGCACTTTGCATCTCGAAACAACCACTGCCACAGGTGCGCTGTGCGATTTTGCCCCCATGCGTGCCGAGCTGACCTGTGACGTTTCGCCAAGTGAAATCAGGGAGGTTGGTTTGCGGTTTTTCAAAGTGGGTGCACAGCTCGGCCAGATACGTGTCAGCGGTCCATTCGACATGGAAAAAATTGCCGGCGATTTGGCAGTCGAGATTTTGCAACTGGACAAGCAGGTATTGAACATGGCCGGTGTAACAGCCGGGCTTGACTTTGGCACCACAACAATCAATTCGACCAACCGCCTCCAAATTACCAACACCGCCGTTGCAGTCTCACTGTCAGGTCAACTCGTTGCGCACCGTATGACAGTTTCGCGTGGCGGGCAAAGCACGCCTGCAATCGAGGTGCGCGCCCAATACAAACTGACTGTTGACCGGCAAGCCGGCCTTGTCGAGTTTACGGAACTTGGTGTGACCGGCACACAGAACGGGCACGCGCTGTTGGAGGTGCGTTTGGCGCAGCCAATGACAATTGCATTTGGGGCTGCTTCGGGCGCATCGCCAGAGTCGGCATTAGAACTGCGTGTGGACAAGCTCGATCTGGCTGACTGGAGACCGTTTCTGGGGCAGCTTGCACCGAGCGGAAGGGTTGATCTGCAAGCCAGGGTCGCATGCGAACAAGGTGGCCAAATGCTGCGGTTCGATCTTGGGGCAAATGCGAGTGGTCTTGAGCTGTTGCTGGGGACAAATCGTGTCAGCGGCCTTGATGCGAGCGTCGAGACACACGGCCAAACCAAAGCGCTTAACCAGATCACGTTGAGCAAGCTCCGGGCACAGGTTGCATTCCGCGGTCATGAGATTTTCACGTTGACCGGTACAGGAAATTTTGACATTGGCGAACAGCTTGGCGATGCCCAGCTCAGGTTGGCGGGTGCAATGCCTGCAGTTGAAACCGTACTCGGTTCGGGGGATGTAAGCGTGTCGGGCGGAACATTTGCGCTTGAGACACGGTTCAGCCAGAAAATGCAAACGCAACAGTTGGCCGGGTCACTCCAGCTTGATTCTGTTGCGGGCCGGGCCGGGCAAACCGCGTTTAGCGATCTTGACGCAACCGCCGAGTTCAATCTCGCGCACCAAGCCAGGCAGTTCGAGGTTAAGACCGTTAAATGCACCGTGTTTCAGGCCGGGAAACCGTGCGGTGCAATTGAATTAACCGGCAGGTACAACTCGCATCCACGGAGTGGCGATATGGCACTGCAACTCACCGGGTTGACCGAGCGCGCTTTGGCGCCTGTGCTGGAGCCGATGTTGAAAGAAACGAAACTTGTGTCTGTGACACTGAATTGCACCGCCTCGGCAAAGCTCGATGCTGTGGGCAGCGGCACAGCAAAGGCGGATTTGCTTGTGAGCAACCTGGTGGTTACCGGCCCGCAAGGCAAAACACCAGCTACACCCCTCGAAGCCAGGCTGCTGGTTGACAGTCTCATCCGCACGCAATTGGTCGAGTTGCGCCAGTGCCAGCTTGTCCTCAGCCCAACGACGCGCGCAAAAAACCGGCTTGACATGACTGGCTCTGTGGATTTCTCGAAGCCGGATGCAATCTCGGGCCGACTGCAACTCGGCGCTGATACACTCGATTTTACCCCTTACTACGATGCTTTTGTGGGCGATCGCGCGCAAAAACAGCCTGAGCCGGTAGCACCGCCACCTGCAGGCGCCCAAAAAGAGCCGGAAGCGATGAAGCTGCCTGTGGACAGCCTCGATGTTGAGGTTGCATTGGGGAAGTTATACTTGCGCGAGGTCGAGCTAGAAAATTTGCAGGCGCGTGCACAAATTCGCAGTGGGCGTATTTTGGTTGATCCGGTGCGTTTCGCACTGAACGGCGGTGCTGTAGATGCGAAAGTTGATCTTGACCTTAGCGTGCCGGGGTACCGTTACAGCGCGACCTTAAGCGCTGCAGGTGTGCCAATTGCACCCCTAGCGAATTCGTTCTCGGTTGACTACCGGAACCATGCCACAGGCTCACTGTGTGCAAAGGCGGATGTAAAAGGGGCGGGTATCACAGGCGCAACGCTGCAGCAGACGCTTACCGGTTCGGCGGCAATTACACTGACAAACGCAAACATCCAGTTGGTCGGGCGCAAGGCCAAGCTGTTGATTACACCGATTGCACTTGTGCTGGGTTTGGACGAGCTCGCGCATGCTGCAGTTAACGGACTGGATGCGGAACTTGTAATTGGGAACGGCGTGATCAAGCTTGTACAGGGCAAAGTGTCGAGCGACCTGTTCATTGCCCAGACGGGTGGCGAGATTCAAATTGCACCTGTGTTAAGCGAGTCGCGTATCAATGACTGGCCGATTAACCTTGCATTGCGCAGGTCACTTGCGCAGAAAGCACGGTTGATTGTCCCGGACGCGCAACCGGAAGCGGCATTCATCAATCTACCCGTCTTTGCCAGAGCCGGCGGCACGGTCGCAGAACCTAAGGTCAACCCTGACAGGCTTGTGATAGCCGGTTTGGTCGCAAAAAGTGCTGCTGGAATACCGGGTCTGGTCGGGGACAAGGCCGGCGCAATCCTGCAGGGTGTGGGTGGACTTTTGTCGGGTCAAATCTCGGGTGGCACTGGCCAGAGCACTAATCAACCTGCGACAAATGCCGTACCGGAGAAACCTCTTTTACCGTTTAACCCGCTTGACCTGCTCAGAAAACGCTAACCATCTCGTTTCGGTCTTTTTGACAGTGCGTCCGGCTCTCTCGGCCAAATTAGAACCACACTGACTCACAACAGACAGCGTCGGTACAGTTTTGCGTTTGCTTGAGTTTGTGGTTAGCGATTTGGCGTGTTTTTAGGGTTGTTCCAATACCCGTTTTGGACTTTCCACGCTCAGACAGAGGAGAAAAATCTGAGGCGGAATTGTGGAGTTTTGCTTTGTTAAGACCCGTTGACAACTCGGTAAGGCTCGTAATCCCCCACCAGCCGGTTGTTTTCGGGCGTATGCGTGGCGGCACGCAGTGGACTGCGCGCCCCACAAACTCTCTGCGTCGCTGCGGTGAAGAATTGGACGAGGTGTTTTAGAGTGTAGCCGCGCGCGTAAAAGCGCAGAAAACCAGTCCCAAGCCGAAAAACCGAACCAATACGACCAGCCTCGACGGAGAAGTATTGCGCGCGCTACCTACTTTGCGTCTCTACCTCTGTACGCCTTTTGCGTTAGAAATGCGGACGCATGAGGCCATGCGTCCCTACCATATCGTTGTCAGGGACATTCTTCACGCGTAAGGTGACCGGAGTGTGTGTAACTGAAAATGGTAGGGACAGCTCGCGGAGGTGTCCGGAAACCAATTTCAACTGCCGGCAAGACGCCGGCGGCACAGTCGGTTTAGCTAACCAGACCCGGCCTCTGCATCTGTGCTCCTGAGCAGTTGAATGGTATCCACAGGAAATCGTAAAACCTGTATCAGCCGAGGTTGAACTCGCCCCTCCCATGTAAATCGGGTTGGCAAGGTGAGAGTGAACAACTCGGCTTCATCGGACCCGCTAAATCATTATTTGCATAGGTTAGCGATTATTAGCCGGCACGGAACACGATGTCTCAAAGCGTCCGAATTTGTCATCGCTCGGAGCGGCCCGGATGCAAAGTCGGCGCTTGCGGCTCCGGCGTCCAGGTTAGCTGATGCGGTTCCATGCAACGCGCACGAAATGATGATGTGCGCTTGTGATTTTTGCGGTGTGCCACATGGTTTTTGCCAAATGCGCGGTTTTCTGCTAGGAAAACCCAGTCATGCATACTGTGATTGATTATCTGCGGCGCAATCAGGCGCGGTTTGTGGCCGAGCTGTGTGAGTATCTCCGACTGCCGAGTGTGTCAGCCCAGGCACAACATCGAAAAGAAGTTGCGCGGTGCGCAGACTGGCTTGCAGCGCATTGTCGTCTGGTCGGGCTCGAGACGCGGATTTACCCGACAAATGGCCATCCGATTGTTGTGGCAAAAACACCACGTAGTGCAGTTGGACCCGGCAAGAAAAGCAAACGCATACCTCACTATGTCGTGTACGGCCATTACGATGTACAACCGCCTGAGCCATTGGACCTGTGGAACTCACCGCCATTTGAACCTCGAATTCGTGGCAAACGATTGTACGCGCGCGGTGCAGCCGATAACAAAGGCCAGCATTTCGCGCATTTGAAAGCCGTCGAGGCATATCTGAAAACCGGCACACCGTTGCCCTGCAACATAACTTTCGTAATCGAGGGTGAAGAAGAAGTCGGCAGCGCGAACCTCGAACCGTTTTTGCGGAAGCACAAGGCCGAGTTGCAAGCTGACACAATTGTGATTTCGGACACCGGCATACCTGGGTTGCGGTATCCGGCGCTCACATACGGTTTGCGTGGTATTATTTCGTTCGAGATCACGATTCGCGGGCCGAAGACAGACCTTCACTCGGGAATTTACGGGGGTGCAGTTGATAACCCTGCGCATGTGTTGTGCGCTCTGCTGGCAAAGGCACGTGCTGCTGACGGGCGGATTGCAATTCCAGGGTTTTATGACGATGTGGTACCGCTGACAGATTACGAACGGCGTCAGCTTGCCCGGCTGCCGCTCGACGAGAGCGACTTTAAGCGTCTGCTAGGTGTCCGGAGATTGTTTGGTGAACCTGGGTATTCGACCGAAGAACGCAGAAGCACACGGCCCACATTCGAGATAAACGGGCTCACAAGCGGGTATCAAGGTGAAGGCAGTAAAACAATCATTCCAGCTTGGGCACGTGCGAAAGTTACATGCCGACTTGTTCCAAATCAAAGACCGGCGCGGATTAGGCACTTGGTCTGCAATTTTTTACGGCGCGCATGTCCGCCTACCGTTCGGCTCGAGATAAAGGCAGGCGCAGGCGCTGAACCGTACATGATCTCACCTGAAAGCCCGCGTGCACAAGCTGCGCTGCGGGCGTTAGAAGCTGCATTTGGTTGCAGGCCACTCCTGATGCGCGAAGGCGGCTCGATTCCAATTGTGCCACAGATGAGCCGGCTTTTGGGTGCCGAAGTGATTTTGCTCGGGCTAGCGTTGCCAGACGCGAATGCACACGGGCCAAATGAAAATTTCAACTTGGACTGTTTCGCCAAAGGCCAACTGTTAAGTGCGCATCTGTGGCAGGAATTGAGTCGGTCCAACTGAAGCTGAGCAGTTGATCATCTGATACGCGCATGCTTGGTGGCTCGTACCAGTCCCTTGCTGCCTGGCATGCAGATAGAATCTAGCATTTGGCAGGGCAAACGCAGTCGAACAATTCGGGCGGGCCGACCAGAGTTACAACCAGGCACGCTTAAAAAATTTATAGCCGGCCCAGCGGAGAAAACTCGGGGGACCAGTGCCAAATCATGCAGTACAGGCCCGAAAGTAAGTTCGTTTTGTTAAAGCCAACTGCCGTGGGCGTTTGAAAATGTTAAACGCTTATTCAGCATGCTGCAGAATCAAGTCAATTTGTGGTCAATAGTAGACAAAAAAGTTTGGGCGCCCGTGAACGGGCGCCCAAACCGCGCTGCGTTTTAAAGAGAGCGATCTTATGGTATCAACAGTACGTTCGAATAACCTCCTGAGCCGACATCGCCGGTCACACGCACCGCGTCACGCAGCCGTGCTGATGTCATCTGTTGCACACTACCATCGCCCATGCAGATATTACCAGCTTTGGTGTGCATTTTTTCGGTGAACCCATAAGTGCTATCATTTGCGTTTACAAAAGGTAGGTAAATACACTGGCTGGGGCCGTAGCCGTACCCGTCGTTTGCCGTCATCGCCGCTGTGGGGTTACCGCCGGCCGTCCGGAATATGTTGCGGTCTCCGGCCAAGAACATGCTCGGCTGAGTTTCATCCGCATCACGTCCAACAAAGAACGAAACGTTCCCGTTGTTAAACCACTGACAGATAGTCAATGTATTGGGGGTTTGGACCACGCCGAAGTTGGTTGCCGGATTACGTACGTCAGCCGGGCAAATCACGATTTTCGGTATGCTCAGCTCATTCGACATTACACCGTAAACCTGATAGGTCCATTGCGCCCCCGCGCCTGTTGTGACCGTACCCGCGGCACCTGGTACTATCGCCGTTATGCTGTTATTCCCCGTGTTGTACGGCGGTCCGCCTTGGTCAGCCGGTACACGTTGTGGGAACCGGTCATTGTTATCGTTGGCAAACACTCTGTATGCCAACCCGACTTGTTTCTGGTTATTAACGCATTGGATACGTTGTGCCTTTTTCTTTGCCGCAGCCAGTGCAGGCAAAAGCAGGCCCGCTAAAATCGCGATAATCGCGATCACGACCAATAGCTCGATCAGCGTGAACGCCAACCATTTTTTACTGTTTTTCATACGCCGTTTTAGATTTTGAGTTTTCCGACTTGAGCCGCGGCTTGAACCAAACATCAATCAACCGCCTGTCATGCCCAAGTGCCAACTCCAGGCTAAGCAATGTCGGTGCCAACGCATTTTTTCCGCGTAAATCAAGGGTTTTCGAGATTATCACCACGCCGCTGCGCGTGAATTTCACGCGCTTTTGCGTGAGATTCACGCACACTATGCACTCGAGCGGTTACTTACCCAAAGTGGCCGCTGTGGTGTACGCGGGCCAGCTTGGCGGGTTTACACGTGAACCTCGGCACTGTTATTCGCGTCGGTCACGCCTCAACACCAATTTACACCGGTCAGAACTGAAGGCAGTCAACTCAGCGTGCGCGCGCCTCAACCGCGAACTTTCCTTGCTGAAGTCGCTTTCTGAACCGCCACAGCTCAGCCGGCTTGAAAATGCCGACCGGCGTAATTATGCCAGTGATAAGCTCAGGTGGCGTAATGTCAAATGCAGGATTAACCGCACGGCTGGTCGGGTTCGCCACACGCACATAAACCGGCGCTGTATCAGGGCCCGGCCTGCCCCGCTTTATATCCCAGAGCACGCCCCAGGCGCCGAGCACTTCAGCTTGATCGCGTTGTTCGATTGTGATTTGCCGGGCAGACTCGACTTGCCAGTCGAAAGTTGACAACGGCACCGCAACGTAAAACGGGATGCGATGGCGCCGTGCCAATACAGCTTTTGTGTAGGTACCAATTTTATTTGTGACTTCGCCGGTACGCGCAATGACACGGTCACTGCCGACGATCACCAGGTCAATTTCACCCCGTTGCATCAGGTAGCCGGCTGCGCCATCTGCAATCACTTGATGCGAAATGCCTTGCTGGGCGAGTTCCCACGCTGTGAGGCTTGCGCCCTGGCAGCGCGGTCGGGTCTCGCTACAAAACACGTGAAATTGCCGACCGGCAGCCTGAGCAGCGTACAGCGGTGCGGTAGCAGTCCCAACGTCAACGCAAGCGAGCCACCCCGCATTACAATGAGTGAGAATTCGCATACCGTCCCGGATGAGCTGCAACCCATGCTGTCCAATTGCGCGGCATTCCTCGACACTTTGATTTGCAAATTCCTCTGCAGCAGCAAGTGCAAGTGCACGGCGTTCTGCGACAGTTCTGCCGGTGCGCATGGCGCGTTTGACTGCAAGCATAGCGTTGAGCGGGTCAACTGCAGTTGGTCTTGCAGACTTGAGCGTGGCAAAAGCGCGTTCGACATGCGCTGCAAACTTCCGCAGGTCCGTCCCGCGAAATGCGCGCGCTGCCTGGGCAAGTCCATACGCTGCGGCTGCTGCAATTGCAGGCGCACCGCGTACTGCCATATCGCGAATCGCGGATGCAGTTTCGCGGTAATTGCGTGTGGCCAAAATCTCGAACCGGTGCGGCAAGAGCCGTTGATCAATTAACAGCACCGCATTCCGGTCAGCATCAAATGCAACACTGCGGTAATGCCGTGTGCGCCCTGCCACTGTCACATTCACAAGATGTGAACTTGCCTTTGGCATGGCATCAACGCAATTTCAATTTGAGCCGGTGGCGGTTTGGTAGATTGAGGCTGGCCCGGACGTTGTGCGTGCGCGGGCGCGTCGCTTCGGGGGCTGTGCCACCGGTCAGGCAGACAATGAAATGTTTTGTTACAGGCGCAACCGGGTTTATCGGGTCGAACCTAGTACATGAGCTTATTAGGCGCGGGCACAGCGTTAAAGCGCTGATTCGGCCCGGGGCGGACATGCGTGGGCTGGCAGGCGCCGAGTTTGAGCGCGTTACGGGCGAGTTGCTCGATGGGGAACTGCTTACTGCGGCAATGCGTGGGTGCGATTGGTGCTTTCACGTGGCTGCAAATTACCAGCTTTGGTTGCGCGATTATGGCCCGATGTACCAGACAAATGTCGAAGGGACACGTACCGTGCTGGAAGCTGCCGCAAAGGCCGGTTGCAGCCGCATTGTTTATACGAGCACAGTTGGTTGCATTGGTTTGCCCAAATTGTCGAGTGGGCAGGTTGTGCCTGCTGATGAAACCACAACCGTTTCAGAAGCGCAAATGAGCAACCATTACAAACGCTCGAAATGGTTGGCTGAACAGGTTGCACTCGAGCTTGCGCAAAAAGGCTACCCAATTGTCATTGTGAACCCGAGCGCACCTGTTGGCCCGCGTGATGTTAAACCAACGCCAACCGGCAGGGTTATAGTTGACTTTCTGAATCGTAAGATGCCGGCCTATGTTGATACGGGGTTGAACTGGGTACATGTACGGGACGTTGCGATTGGACACATCTTAGCCGCCGAAAAAGGACGGTTAGGCAACCGGTACATACTCGGCCACGCCGAAGGCAATTGGACAATGCAACAGACACTTCGCGTGCTTGAGGAGCTGACCGGGATACCGGCTGCGCGAATCCGAATTCCGTTTTGGGTGGCGCTCGCAGCGGCTTACGTAAGCGAAGCGCTTGCAGCTCTGACAGGTAAACCACCCCGCGCACCGCTTGCGGGTGTGCGAATGGCCAGATACAAAATGTGGTTTAACCCGGCAAAGGCAATCCGTGAGCTTGGCATGCCGCAAACACCGCCCAAGCAAGCATTTGCAGACGCAATCGAATGGTTCCGCGCCAACGGTTACGTGCGCAAGTAACTCAGCTCGGGCCGGGTTTTGCCGCGTAGAGCTGCCTTGGTTGCAGCCTGTAACGCGGCCAATTGTTCTCGGAGTTGTTCCTTGGCGACCCTGCTCATCCGGTCTATGAACAGTATCCCGCGCAGGTGATCCGTTTCATGCTGGATTACACGTGCGAGCAACCCGCTGCACCTGAATTCGACCCGGTTACCGTCAAGGTCAAGCGCCACCACATCAACAGATTCGGCCCGGTTAATGTCTGCGTAAATTTCAGGGAAACTCAGGCAACCTTCGGCGCCTGAGACAGTATCACCCAACAGCTTAAGCTCGGGATTGATCAAAATCATCGGCATGAATCTGGCCGGGTCAACTTCCTTGCCGTCTTTGTAAAGTTTCGATGGTCTGTCGGTTGCACCGCGTACGTCTATCACGGCAAGCTGTATGGGCCGGCCGACCTGGTGCGCAGCCAGTCCGATGCCCTTTTCGGCGTGCATTGTATCGAGCATGTCACGGGCGAACTGCCGCAGCTCAGTCGTTACGGCGGCAATTTTTGCGCCTTTTTCCCTGAGCACAGGGTTACCGTATTTGACAACGTCCAAAACCATTCTGTTTGCTTCACTTGGCAGACAGCACACAGCCCGCCGCGGGTTGTCCTGGCCGCGCTGTGTTGAGCTGGTCCGTCACGTTCAAGTTCGTTCTAATCTACACTTACACCTGCAATTTGCAAAATCCGCTCCAGGTCAGCATCGCTGTAGAAATGGATTTCAACTGAGCCTTTACCTTCCTGATAATGGATGTTGACCTTTGTACCGAACCGCTCTTGCAGCCGGGTCTCGAGCTCGATCAAATGTGCGTCTGTAGTTGGAATTGCGCCTGGTTTTCTGCCGGGTCGTATTCCCTGCCGCAACTGTATTCGGGCCACAATTCGCTCCGTTTGCCGTACGCTAAGGGCTTCCTTAATCACACGTCGGGCGAGCAAAACCTGCTGTTTTTCGTCAGGTAACCCGAGGATCACTTTTGCGTGCCCCACTGACAGTCGTCCATCGCGTATGTAACTCTGCACCTCGGGGGCAAGCTTCAGCAGGCGCAATGCATTCGCTATTACAGCGCGGCTTTTACCCACCCTGGCAGCCACATCTTCCTGTGTAAGGTTGAACAATCCGATCAACTGGGCGTACCCGTGCGCTTCCTCGATCGGGTTAAGGTTTTCGCGTTGCAGGTTTTCAATCAGCGATAACTCGAGCACTGCCCGGTCGTCTGCGTCACGAACAATGACAGGCACTTCGGTCAACCCAAGCAACTGCGCCGCACGCCATCTGCGTTCGCCAGCTATTAGCTCGAAATACTCGCCCTGCGCACGGACAATTAACGGTTGTAACACACCGCGTTCGCGGATCGAATCTGCAAGCTCACGAAGTGTTTCCTCGGGAAAATCTTTTCTGGGTTGCAACGGGCTGGGCCGAATCCGATTCAACGGCACGTGTTGCACGCGCTCGCTTGGTGCCGGTTCCGACGTCTGAGCCGGTTCGGTGCCCGGTGCGGCCTGAACTTGCGGTTGCGGCGCGGGTGTTGTGCCGCTCAACAACGCGCCCAAACCGCGTCCCAAAGCTGGCTTTGGCATGGCCCAAACCTGCCAGAAATACATGCCATGTCAACGCAAACGATGCCAACCTCTCGGCGATGCAACCGGCAACCAGTTGCGCTCAGGCCGGGTGCGGTTGTGTGTGGCCACGTTTACGCCGCACGCACTATGGCACCGTGCGGATCAAGCCGCGCCACCAAATCGTAAACGTCCGTCCGCAGACAAAATGCAACGTCGTCACGCAACTCGGGTATGGCGAGCAATCGGCGCCCATTCCGCGACAGATGCGCAAGCCGACTCAACTCACCCCCAATCCATAGCCATAGCGCGCGTGCTATTTGTGCGGAATCGGCAATTTGACCGCCTTCATAACAATGCCAGACCAGATCGCACAATGCGCCTGCAGCAACTGCATCTTCGAATGCAGCCTGCTCGAGCGTGCCACTGCACACCAGCAGCATGTGCGCAGGTGGCTCGGCCAACAACCAACGCGCTGTAGCTGCCATGTTCAGAAACGCACACGCATAAACTGCACGTGCGCGTGCACATGCCTGAAATGCGCGTGTGCCGTTTGTGGTTGTCATGACAATTGTTTTACCGGCGATTTTCGCCGGACTGAATTCGCGCGGTGAATTACCGAGGTCAAATTCGATTCCGCCGGTCAGCGCTGCACCGATGCGCATGCCGTTTCGTTCGCCCCCAAGCAGCACAGCCGGCTGCGCGCGTTTCAATGCAAGTGCGTCGGGGATGTTGGCCACAGGCACTATTGCTGCCGCACCGTTGGCCAGTGCGGTCACAATTGTGCTTGTAAACCGCAGTACATCGAACACGACGCAGGTTGTCTCACTCAGGTCACGCCCGGGTAAAACCGCAAATTCAGCAGGTGTAAAAAGCACTTCCAATGTCGGTTTCATATCGTGTTTTTGTAGGCTGCCCGTTGCGGGTTACCTACAGCGAAATTTTGTAATGCACAGGCGGCACGGAGCTACAGCAGCCTTGTGCTGTAGGCATCCGGACGGCTCACTTGGTGCGCTCTCACCGGCGCGCATGCGGATGTAATGGTAAAGGTATTGCTGTGCGTAGCCCGCGAACGGGCCGAAATGCCCTTGGACAAATTCGGCAATTTGCCGCGGGGACGGTCTGCGACCTGTGAAGTAAAACTCGCGCAATGCACGCAACACCCAGACGTCAATCGGAAATGCACATTGGAACCCATACGCAAACAACAAAACGCAATCTGCAATTTTTGGCCCTACACCGGGTAACTCGAGCAGCTTCCGCTTTGCACTTTCGTATGAACTGGCGCCGAGCGTCCCGAGGTTCAGCTCACGATTTGCAACCGCTCTTGCAGCCGCAAGCAGGTAGGGCGCACGGAAGCCGATCTTACACCGGCGCAACTCGCGCTCGGACAGCGACGCAATCTTTTCCGGTGTCGGGAACGCAAATGCGGCTGGGTATCCCGCGGGTACACAAACCGGTCTGCCGTAGCGCATGCACAACTCGCTGATTAACTGGCGGATGCGCCGGATCTGGTTGTTCGACGAAAGGATAAACGAGGCGAGGCATTCCCAGGGTTCTTGGCGCAACAATCGCAATCCGCGACATGCTGCAACTGCCGCCTGCATCGGCGCGTCGGTCGGGAACGTGGCAAGCACATCGTCAAGGTTAACATCGAGCTGCAGATACGTCGCCAGCCAGTCCCAGTCCTTGACGGGCTGTGCCACTTGCGCCGCAATCCCGCCGGTGCGCGGTTCTAAACGAACCCAACAACAACCTATCACACCAACCCAGCCGGCTCCGTCCGGTTCCCACCGAAAGACCTGACCCGAGTTTAACGTAGCGGCCAGGTCGTAATCTTTCAGACCAAAAAATGTGCTGGTTAACGCCCTGTTCATTTAGCGCAGATTGCGACAATCCCACAATTGAAACCACCAAAACGGCCTGCCACGGTAACACGCCTTAAACACGCCCAGGTCCGTCACCGACTCGAACTTGTTTTGAATCTGTTCCGGGCACGGCCTGGGTTCTGGAGGCGGGTCAGTGTCACGTTTTGGTCTTGGTAAAGGCTCGAAGTAAATTGCATTGTGGCCTTTGCGATTCGAGTAACGGTAGTTGGGCAGGAAAAAGTATTGATTATGTGGCCGTTCCGACTCGATGCAGTACACACGTGGTACGCCGCGTACGGCATTTTTTGCCTCAGGCAAATAAAAAGTGATCTCGCTCACGTAAGTGTAGTGGGGTGCGATAATGAACGTTGGCCGGCCGGTTTGGGCCTCGAGTTTTGCCCGTGTCTGCCCTACAATACCAGCTAACTCACGCCAGCCGCGTACGCGCCGCAGCGGGTCAATTGCAACAGGCAACGGTCGCCCTGTGAGTGTCCTAACAAGATCGGTCTCATGCAGGACTGCAACCGCCACAAACCCAACGAGCAACCCAGCATACAACCCGGTTCGGGCGAGCACGCTCGGACGCAGCCTATTGAAGTACAGAACCATCAGACAAAACAATGGCAGTACACCCGGCGCAATCCAGTTCGGCAACACTCGAGCATGCAACGATTGCAGCAGGTACAACACAAACACAGGTGCCCCCATGCTAAAACAATAAAGCAACAATGGGTCGCGCCGACCGCCCCTGCGCCAGAACAACAATACTGCGCAGATCATTCCCAGGAAAAACACCGGGTTCAGTACGGCAGCTTCGGTACCCAAAAAATCAATCACGTAACGGAGGCTGAATTTGATTGGTTGGGTGAAATTGCCGCGGTCGGCCAGATGCGCGAGTGTTGGCCAGCCGTGCTGGGCATTCCAGACCACTACCGGCACTGCACAGAGCACATTCACAAGCAGGCCCAGGTACGGCCCCGGTCTGCGCAAGTGAATGCGAGCCGCCGGCCATAAAACGAAAAATATAGCCCAGCACACGAGCTGTATCAGCGCAGTGTATTTGCTCAGGAACCCGAGTCCCATCAACAAACCAACCACCAGCCAGTGTTGTGCTCGGCCGTCCGGCTGAACTGCGCGCCATCCAGCCAGCATCGCCGCAGTCCAGAACAACACGTTCAACGGGTCAACTGTGAGCAGAGTTGCCCCAACAGCAAGCAACGGTGTCGCTGCTGCAATCAAAACCATTACACAACCGAGTTGAGCACTGGCTGCAAGCGAAAAAAACCGGATGAGCATTACGCCAATCACAGCCGATATGACCGGTGCAAAGAACCGCACACCGAACTCGTTGTCACCCCACAACAATGTGCCTAGTCGTTGTGTGTAAGCTATCATGGGCGGTTTGCTGTAGTACGATAGCGCAAGGTGTTTTGACCAAACCCACTGATACGCTTCATCGCCGGACAACTCGATTCTGCCGGAGCCGATATAAGCCAATCGGCCGATCAAAAACAACGTCACCAGTGCGTACCCGAGCCGCAGCCAGTGCAACTCGATGTCGTGGTGTTGGTCACCGGGCGCAATTCGGGCCGAATTCTGCATTGCAGTTTCACCGGGGCGATCCTGGCCGGAGACGTCAAGCTCAGGTTGCAACAGCCAGGGGAGTCTTCGCCACCAGATCGGGAACCACCGACGCCCAATCACAACCCATAACATGCTCGCGGTCCATATTGCCCACGCGCCGTAACCAGCGCCGAGAATCCAACCGACCAGTACGTCGCTCGGGTAATGCACACCGTTGTAAATCCGTGAGAAACCGACTGCAATTGTCAGTGGCAACATCACCCAAATGCTGCGTGGCCAGAACATAAAAAGCATCATTGCCGCGGCGGCCCAGTTGAAGGCGTGTGCAGAGGGCATACTGCCGGAGTGCGATTTGCTCACCAGCACGTTTATCCCGTCCACAACCCAGCATGGGCGTTCGCGTCCGATCAGATGCTTGAGCGTGTTGCAGATCAACGGGTCGCCAAGCAGCAAGGCAGGCACGATCAACAACAGCGCCACACGGGCGCGTCTGCCCCCTTTGACTGCGAGTGCCAGACACACCAGTACAACCAGCGGCACAAACATCGGGTTGTGACTCAACTGCGGCATCAGCCAGTCAAAGACTGGATTGCTCAGCCCCGAGTTAAAGAACCGCAGCAGCGCAGTATCGAGTGTTTCTGCCCAAGTCATCCCTGCAAGTGTAGCCGATGCCAGCTCGAGATGAAAATCGGATTAGCCCGGGTATTTCACCCGTCTTTTAGTGCCGCAGATTTCCAAGCCTGCTGTATCGCGGTCCACTGCTCCGGGATAAACGGCGAAGCGCTTGTCAGCTCGCCGTACTCGGCAAATCTTGGACTCGCACCAACTGTGAAACCGACCTGCCTGGCGCGATGGCTGCGGCCTAGCCAGCCCACATGGCGGGTCTCTCCCGCAAACTCGGGATATGGTACAATGGTTTCCCTCGCGCCAGCGGTGCAAGTTTGTGAAATATCCGAGCCCAAGCCGTACCGGCGCTCGTTGACGGTCGCTTTGCAACCGCACTCCAAAATCTCTCGCCTAATTCTTCACCGCAGGGACCCAAAGGAGCAGAAGCCGTGTTTGGTTAACTCAACCGAGCGTGCTGCTAGCATCTTGCCGGCAGATGAAATTGTTCTCCGGACGCCTCGGCGAGGCGTGCCTACCATTCTCGGCTGCGGACACATTGCTCCAGCGTGCTCGAGTGTGCCTAACAACGGCTGTGGCACCGACGCATGGCCACATGCGTCCGCAACTTCAACGCAAAGGTACGGACACGCAGAGTTAAGGTAGGGCGCGCAGTCCACTGCACGCCGAGGTTGGTTGTGCGAACCTGGCTTGTGGGTTTGAATCTTGTTTTCCGCGCCCTTTCGAGCGCGGCTACGGCGCGCGCCCCTTATTGTCGAAAAAAGCCCCGACACGCTCCATCCACCTCGACGGCACTGCGGCCAAGATGGCCGTGCTCCAATCTACCCCCAGCGCGCGACCGTTCCGATCGCAGAAGAGCTGCGGCCAAGATGGCCGCGCGCCAATCTCTGCCCAAAGGCGCAAAGGTACAGAGCGTTGGTAGGGCGCGTCCCGCATGTGCGGGACGCGCCGCCATCCATACGCCCGGAAAGGTCCGGCGGGCAGAGGACTGCCCGCCCTACCAATCCGGTTGTGACGGTGCGCGCCATTGAAGGGCCGCAGTAAATTCTGCATTGAAGAGCAAGGCTTCGTCAGGGCCGGCTGCTGTGCCGCGCTCGGGCTATACCAAACTTTGCACGACGCCGAAGTCGTCAATCAATGGAACCGAAAGCGGTGCTGGAGCACTGCGCTCCAAAAGCTTCTACTACAATCCTTCACACCAGAGGCGTAGAGAGTAAGGTAGGGCGCGCAGTCCACTGCGCGCCGGGTTGGTTGTGCGAACCTGGCTTGTGGGTTTGAATCTTGTTTTCCGCGCTCTTACGAGCGCGGCTACGGCGGCGCGTGCATCTTCGAAGGCGCAGTAAATCCAGCATTGGAAGGTGACGCTGGGTCCGAGCCGGCTGCTATGCGCGGTTCGGCGTGTACCCGACTCTGGACGAGGTGAAAGCCGTCCCTTCAACCGAACCGAAAGCGGTGCTGGAGCACCGCGCTCCAAAAGCTTCTACTACAATCCTTCACACCAGAGGCGTAGAGAGTAAGGTAGGGCGCGCAGTCCACTGCGCGCCGGAGTTGGTCGTGTGGACCCGGTCTTTCGGCTTGAATCCGGTGCTCCGCGCTCTTACGAGCGCGGCTACGGAGTCGGCATGGCCGCATGGCTCGATGCGTCCGCATTTTTACCGCAAGGACGGAAAAACGCAGAGTTGAGGTAGGGCGCTTCCGCATGTGCAGGGTGCGCGCCGAGGTTGGTTGTGCGAACCTGGCTTGTGGGTTTGAATCTTGTTTTCCGCGCCCTTTCGAGCGCGGCTACGGCGCGCGGCCCTTATTGTCGAAAAAAGCCCCGACGCGCTCCATCCACCTCGACGGCACTGCGGCCAAGATGGCCGTGCTCCAATCTACCCCCGGCGCGCGACCGTTCCGATCGCAGAAGAGCTGCGGCCAAGATGGCCGCGCGCCAATCTCTGCCCAAAGGCGCAAAGGTACAGAGCGTTGGTAGGGCGCGTCCCCTTGGGGGGGCCCGCGCCGCCATCCATACGCCCGGAAAGGTCCGGCGGGCAGAGGACTGCCCGCCCTACCAATCCGGTTGTGACGGTGCGCGCCATTGAAGGGCCGCAGTAAATTCGGCATTGAAGAGCAAGGCTTCGTCAGGGCCGGCTGCTGTGCCGCGCTCGGGCTATACCAAACTTTGGCTGACGCTGAAGTCGTCAATCAATGGAACCGAAAGCGGTGCTGGAGCACCGCGCTCCAAAAGCTTCTACTCCAATCCTTCACACCAGAGGCGTAGAGAGTAAGGTAGGGCGCGCAGTCCACTGCGCGCCGGGGTTGCTCGTGTGGACCCGGTCTTTCGGCTTGAATCCGGTGCTCCGCGCTCTTACGAGCGCGGCTACTACACACTTTTTCAGCCCGCGCCGGCAGAAACAACCAGACAACTACGGCCCGCGGTAAATTGCGCGTGCAGTTGGTGTTTCGGCTACGACAACCTCAACAAGACCGGGTAAGCTGGGCTTAAGCTTTTTCCAAAGCCACACTGCGATGTTTTCGCTTGTTGGGTTATCGAGGCCGGCGACTTCGTTTAACACCTTGTGATCGAGCTGTTCGAGCAGTGGCTGGACTGCAGCGGCTATCTCGCCGTAGTCCATCACCCAACCGCGTTTCGGGTCGAGTTCACCTGCCACGGCGACCTCAACAGTGAAACTGTGGCCGTGAAGCTGAGCGCACTTTGCGGTTTTGGGCAAGCACGGTAGATAATGCGCAGCATCGAACCTGAACGACTTGCGCAGTTCAATTTTCATTTTGGCCAAATCGAGTATGTGTCGGTGAGACAATTGTATTTCAGCGGCTGCGTGCGTACAATCATTCGGTTTCCAAATCTGTCCATGTGACAAGTTCGGCCAGGGCAGGTCTGCCATCGTGACGCCATTGCAAAGGGGGTTGTTGCATCCGGCCGAGCGGGCAGATACGTGTCACACCCCAACTGGCGAGCTGGGATGCGATCTGGTGCAGTCGCTCGGCCGGTGCGGCAACGCCGACTGTTGAGACTTTGCCGCGCACGATTTCTGCATTGGCGAGTGCTTCAGCTAGGTCGCGCACAGGCTTCACATAAACGAATCTGTGCATACAGGAGAGCTGAAACTGCGGGTCAGCCTCGTAAACAACTGTCCAAGCTGTTGATCCTGTGCTGGCCCAGAGGCGGGTGAGAGGCGAGTTTGCAGCTCGTACCTCGTAAAGTGCCCTGCGTGAAACGATTTGCGCAGCCGTTTCGACCGGCACAGCGCCGCGTGGTTGTGTGGTTTCGATTCGCGCAAGCTCAGCCGCAAGTAGCTCAGCAAACGTGTCCGGGCTGATTTCGCCGCCTGTCTCGACGTACAACAGGTGCGGCGATAGACAGCCGAGCTGATCCCAAGCTGCAACATCAGCGGCGGCGTTGGCGGCGACCTGTTTTGCACCGGGCCGAGTCAGTGCCTGGCAGGTTACGAACCCAAAGCTGATCCGGTGGCCGTAACCGACAAACCGCACATCGGGTGGTACCAACTGCCTGACTGCCGCAACAGTGTCGTCTGTACCGGTGACAATGACGCAATCAGCCTGGGCAAACAATGCTTGTTCAAGTTCAGTTTTACCTCCTGGCCATTCGGCCAGCTCGATGCACGAACCGATTTTTGAATTTTCGGCGTAGATCGAGTGCGCAAACAGACGCGGCAGAAATGCCGTACCAGTTGCGCACTTGACAAACTGCGCAGCGCGAACCAGCAACCCGAGCACCATGCACATCAAAGTCGGGACAGGCAGGTTGCCGGGCGCAACGTGCACAAGCAGCTCCGGCCCGCGCGCAATTGCGGCGCGTGCGCCGGGGCGGGTTTGGTCGGTGCCGTCTTGTACAAACCGGTCAAGTCGGTTCGGGTCACCCAGGTCCTGGCGTATCAATGCTGTAAGATTATCGGCCGTCAGCTCACTGAAGAACGCATCTAGGCCACGCGCAATTGTTGCGGGTGAAAAGCCCGTGTGTGCCGGGCCATGTTCAAGTGCTAGCTTGCGAAATGCAAAATCCGGCTTGAGCCAGTTACCTGCCAACTCGGCAACGAACCTGATCAGTTCGGCTGTTGACCGGTCGGCCAGGCACGTATTTCGGTTCCGTTTCAGTGTTCGGCACGCGTCGGTTATCAAAGTGTGCGAGATGGGCACGTCAGCGGGCAGGTCAGCAATGAAATAACTTGGCAAATCCATAAACCAGTGCACACCGGCTCAGTCCGGCAGTTGCAACAGTGAACAACCGCGCAACTCTGCGGTTGCGGCACGACCGAGCAACTCGAACCCGGCCCGACGCCGCACTGCAACGTCTTCGGTTTGAATCGCCATGACCGACAACACATTCGCAAGATCGAATACACGAATCAAGCCTACCTCGCCTTCAGAAACTTCAAGCCCCGTTTCGGGCGACACCACACAAGCACGTGTCCAGGGCGGGAAGCAGAAAACACGGTCTAAACCCGAATCTACGGCTGCGCTCGTCTGCGCGGTTGTATGAATGCCGGATAAACCCGTGCGACCGACTGCAATGTCGTAGGCCTGCGACCCAAGCTCGCACATGCCGTATTCGGAAACTATATGCGACTGCGGTACACCAAGAAGTGCTGTGATCAGCTCGTAGAATTCTTTTCGCGCGACCTGGCGCACCCGACCTTTATAGCCGCCTGTTTCAACCACACGTGACCCGGTCGGCAAACTGCACACAAGCCCGGTTTTGCGCATGTAATCGAGCAGTTGCACAAAAGCAAATGCTGTCCCGAGCAGAACAACCGGTTTGGCCGAGCCAGCCGCAGTGCGCAGTGCAACGCGCAACGCCCCTGTATCAAGCTGCCACGAACCGTCAGGGGTAATGCGCCCGAAGAATTCCGATTCTGGCGACCCAAAGACACGCCGGACAGAGTCAAACATGTACACGAGCGACGAACAAGGCGCATCTGCTCTGGTCGGCGTCAAGATCAACATTGGCCATCGGTCTGTTGACTTATCGGTGCGAGCAGATACCCCCTTGTCTAGCGCGGTTGTTGATTCGGGCAACACATGCCGGGCGAACCAGGGCAGCAGCGACGCCTCGTACAGTGCAAGCGATTCGGCATTATGAAAATGCCTGCTCTGTTTTTGGCCGGTTGTGCCACTTGAAATAAATATGGTCGTCCACCGAGCCGGTTCCAGGCACGTGACATCAAAATCTTTGAATGCAGCAGTTGGCAGAGCCGGTATTTGGTGCCAGTGGCAGACATTGGTTGGGTTGACCCCACGCGCGTTACAAAACTGCCGATAAACCTTGTTGTGTGTGAACTGTAGCCGAAACAGCTCGCAAGCCAGTTGATTGAACAGCGGCTCATGCGCAGGTTGCGCCAACTCATGCGCGCAGGAACCCGACCCGGTTTCCGCGCAGGCAACCTGGATGAACCTGCGGACCTGGGATATAGCTGCGGCAAGTTCGGGTGACATCGCGCGGCTTGATTTTACTAAAACAGACTCTTCCGGCACCCCGCTCCATGAGCGATCCCGGCCACATAACCACCCTGCCTGCCAAGCAATCCGAATGAACGTGTGCAGCGGGGCATTTTAACCACAGCGTCCAGCTTCACAAAATGGTTCTCGCGACTGCGTTTATACACCGTCACGGTTTGCGCCAACGTTCCCAATCTGTCAGGAACAATTGTTCAGGCCACAGGCCCTCCGGTGCCTTGCGCAGAGGGAAATTGGGCGGGATTTCTTTGCGCATGACACTTTCAAGGACGAAACTGCCCCAACTGTATTCGCGCGGCAACACCCAGTCGGTCAGGAACCGCCCGTTCATCGTGCGTGGTGTCAGGTAAAGGGCGCGGATCGGCTTGAAGTAATCGTTTATTGCAAAGAAATCCGACTGCGCATTCAGCGTCAGCCAAACGCACGGGCGCCTGCCGTACCATGCAACCGCCCAGGGTACATCACTCATCATGAGTTCGTTTTCATTCATCCAATTGCAGACCTGCTGGATTGTTGGTGGGTAATATGGCGGATACGCGATTGGATTGGTTCGCGGCGGTACAAATGCCAACACCATCGGCAGACACATCACAACTGCAAATGCGCCTGTAATAATGTGCCGCAGGGCGTAAAACGGCATTTCAAGATGATCCAGAAGCACGAAAAACAATGCCACACCGTACATTGTGACCAGCGGCGCAAGCAAAAACAGCATGTTTTCTGAGTTAACCTGGGGCGAATCTTCCGAAAGTTGCGTTCGGCCGAGCGCCTGCACAATCATGAACAAGCCGAGGCACATCAACGCAAAATACTTGAGCCTGTTCCGGCCCGGTTCTCTGAAGTGCAGCAACAGACCCGCAATGAAAAACGCAGTTAGCCAGGTACCACTCAACGTTGGTAAATCGGTTTGAACGATCTGTTTGATATTGGCGAGGAACTTGTACCAGCCAATCGTGAGGTTGAACGTGGCGAAGTTGGGTGCAAGCGACCGTGCGAGTCTGTGTTCGGGAAAAGCTGATGTTGTCTCGAGCACAGTGTATGTGGCGGTACCGAACGGTTCGCCGCACAAGACCATGTTGCGGATGACCCAAGGCGCAAACACAACAACAAAAGTCGCCAGGGCAAGCAAACATCGCTCAGCACGGTCTCGGGGGGAGAAAAACGCCAGAAAAAGCATCACGGGAATGATCATCCACATAAACGAGTACCGCGTGAGCGCACCCAAACCGACCAACGCACCGGCCAGCGCAGTCAGTGCCCATGGCACCCACGAGGTTGCGTTACCGACTCGCATTTCGCGTTCAAGCCGTGCCAGAGTCCAGATTAACCCGAGGAAAATTATCAGCAGCAGCATGGTTGAAAGGCCCGAGACACTGAACCGCCAGAGCAACTCCGTGCCGAGCAAAAGCAAGGCCGACAATCGCGCAATTTGCAGGTCAAACATGCTGCGAGCAATGCGATAGGTCAGCAAAACCACACCGAACAACAACACCTGATTAAACAGTGCAATCATGAAATCCGGCTGATACCACCAAAACCTGCCGTGTCTATGCCAGAAATACGAGCGCGCTTTCGTGTCGGATTCAGACGTAACAATCGGGATGTCGTACTCGAACGGCAAGAGTTTCATTAGCGCGGCCAAAACCACCGGATAAACTGGTGGGTTAGCAAGGTCAGGATGCGGTCCCTTGAGCCTGGCAGGATCAATCGGGTTCGCCGGATCAGACGAGATAAGCGGGCCGCGATAATGGTTGGTGAGCAGATAGATGCTTAAGGGCCGGATAAAAAATGTCGAATAGCCCTTGCCGGTTGCGATGTTGCGTGCCAGTTGCGCGGTGTCCATTGCCTCCTGAGTGGCCATGTTGCGGTAAGCACGCCAGTTATACACAATGACCAAAAACAAAATCGCCAACACAAGCAATGCCCATCGAACGACGCGCATGCCCGACCCGGCTTCGAGCTTGTAAATGATATCCTGAATCGAATCACCGATAGGTAATCGCATATCAAAGTCCCTCCAGTTTATAAGCCTGTATCTTGCGGTGCAATGTACGTCTGCTCAACCCGATTTTTTTGGCTGCCAATGTCCGGTTCCCGCCGGTCTCTTTCAATGCGCGAATTATGAGCTGTTTTTCAGCTTCTTTGACCGTCAGATCGCCCTTGGCCAACATTTGTTGGAAACTTGGCTCAGCAGGTGCGGCTGACCTGACCTGAGGCGGCAGATCACGCGGGGTGATTCTGTCACCGCGACACAACACAACTGCATGCTCGATCGCAGTGCGCAGCTCGCGAACGTTACCCGGCCATGAATACCGCATGAGTATCTCGAGTGCCTCGGGTGTAAACCCTTTGACGGGTTTGGCATTTTCCTGGGCGAATTCGCGCAAAAACGCATGCGCAAGCAGTGGTATGTCGGTTGCGCGCTCGCGCAATGGCGGCAAAACAATCTCAACGACGCGCAATCTAAAATACAGGTCTTCGCGGAACTTACCGGCCTTGACCAGTGCTTCGAGGTCTTTGTTTGTCGCGGTGATCAGCCGTACATCGGCGGTAAGAGTTTTGTTCGAGCCGACACGTTCGAATGTGCGTTCACCCAGAAACCGCAACAGTTTAATCTGCAATGATGCATCAATCTCACCAATTTCATCCAGGAACAGTGTACCGCCCTGCGCTTGCTCGAACCTGCCGATCCGGCGTTCGTACGCGCCTGTGAAAGCGCCTTTTTCATGCCCAAACAACTCGCTCTCAAGCAAGCTCGGCGCAAGCGCAGCACAATGCACGGTGACCATCGGTTGGTTTGCGCGTGGGCTGAGCTGATGTATTGCCTTTGCGATGAGTTCTTTGCCGGTGCCGCTTTCACCGCGTAACAGCACTGTGGCACGTGTGGGGGCAACCTGTTTGACCACATCGAGCACATCACGCATTGCGGGTGATTCACCTATTATGTTTTGCAGACCGAACTTTGCATCAAGCTGCTGGCGCAGTGCGATGTTGTCCTGCTCAAGTTTCTGCCTGCGCAACGCACGGGCAATCCGCATCTCAAGTTCGTCAATTTGCATTCGGCCTTTTGGGATATAATCGTCTGCGCCGCGTTTCATTGCCTCGACAGCCAGTTCTTCCGAGCCATAAGCCGTCATCAGGATGCAGATCGGCGGTTTCGGTAACGACTTTGCCCGTGCGATCAGTTTCATGCCGTCCTCGTGCGGCAACCTGAAATCAGTCAACAGCACGTCAAAATTCTCACGCTCAAGCAGTTCAGTTGCTGCAGCGGCGTCTTCGGCAACGTAAACGTCGTACTGCTCTTCCAATGCGGCACGCAACCCGTCGCGTGTGGGTTTTTCGTCGTCAACGATCAACAGTGTTGGTTTCGGCATGGCAGATCAGCGAGTTCAAACCCAGCTTAAGCAAGATTCGGTTCCAATTGAATCAAGTGCGTGCATGTGCTTCAAGCAAACGCGGTCTGCGTTCGTGCAATGGCAGCCAGAGCCGAAATGTTGTGCCCCGGCCCGGATCACTTTCAAGGTCAATCCTGCCACCATGCGCACGCACAATCCGCTGGACGATCATCAGGCCCAGGCCGGTGCCTTTTTTCTTTGTTGTATAAAACGGCTCGAAAATGTGGCTCAACTGCTCACGTGAAATGCCCACACCCGTATCAGACACACTCACCCAAACGCCGTCGCCTTCTTCACCGGTCTGGATTGTGAGCACGCCGCCTTTTGTCATTGCCTGCATTGCATTTTTGATCAGGTTAACCAGCGCCTGTTGAATCTGGCCGGCGTCAAGCGGTGCAGTCGGCAGATGCGGTGCAAGTTTTGTTTTGACAATTAACCCGCGATTGTCCAGCTCAGGCTGTAAAAGCTCCAGCGTCCGCGTTACAACGTCGTTGAGCACAGTTGGCTTCAACTGCGGTGCAACCGGGCGCAGCGCCTGAAGGAACTGCGTGATGATGTAATCGAGCCGTGCGATCTCGCCCTTTGCAACGGCGGTGTACTGCTGGAGTTTGTCAACGCTGTCTGTGAGAGGCTCAGCCGGCTTGCCGGTCTGATGTTTGCCCGAACCAGCGCTTAAACTTGCAGTCTGCTGGTCGGCCACGGCTGAGGCAACTGCAGTTCTGAGCTTCTTAAGTTCGCGTTCGATCAATTGCAGATGAATATGCAGTGCGTTTAACGGATTGCCAATTTCATGCGCAACACTGGCAGCAAGCAGTGTCAGTGCCTGGGTACGCTCGATTTCAATTGCCTCGATTGTCTTTTGGCGCGTTTCGGTCTCGTCGTGAATAATCAATGCCAGGCCCGCCCCGCCGGCGGCCTGCTCGTCCAAAGGCGCCGCGTAAAGCCGGAGGAACCGCGGACGCGGGTATTGCACCTCGAACTCGTGCCTGACGACACGTTGGTCGGCTGCGACGTCGGTCTGCCGCAATTTTTCCCAGTCCAACTCGGGCAACAGTTCCCAGATTGGCCGGCCTTCTGCACTTGGCTGCAGGCCGAGCAACCGCGTAATTGCCTGATTGAAATACAGAATCCGGCCACGTTCGTCACAGACCAGCACACCGTCCTCGATTGCATTAAAGAGCGTCTCAAGAAAACTGCGCTCGCGGGCGAGCCGCTGCAAAACGCTCTGCAACCCCTCGGCATCGAGCCGGTTGATCCGGCCGAGGACCTTGTCGAGGAAACTGGATTTTGTTCCGGGCATCGCGCTACAAACTCGTGCTAAACAATTGCAAATCAAGGCGCCTGCTTCACAACAAGCGCCGTGGCAATTGAAGTCTTAAAGCCATTTGCGCTTTTTCAGCCATAAAACAAGTGCAGCAGTCGAGACCAGTGTCAGGCCGATTGCCCACCAATACCCGTACTTTGAATGCAACTCAGGCATCTGCTCGATGAAATTCATCCCGTACCATGAGCCAACCACCAACACCGGCGTTGTGATCACAATGAACAACGTGAGCACCTTGACGATGTCAGCGGTGCGATTTGACGACATGTTCAGGTACACCTGTAAAATGCCGGTTAATGAATCGGTGTAACTCTGAGCCAGCTCAGAGATCTGGAACAATTGGTCGTACACGTCCCGGTAATACGGAATCAGATGCGGCCGGATGAGCTTGAACTCGCCCCGGGCGAACCTGGCCAACACCTCGCGCTGCGGGCCGATGATGCGCCGCAGATGCAGCACTTCCTTTTTGATCTGTAGGATTTTGCTCAGTACTTCAGCCCCCGGCTGTTCGAGCACCTCCTGCTCAAGCTCGGCTATCTCCAGTGACAACTCGTCCAGCGCAGGCTTGTAATTGTCAACAATCGAGTCCAATAAATTGTACGCCACACGGTCAGGCGCGCGCGCGATGTGACCAGTGCCGCGAATTGCGCGCTCTTCGGTCTGTGACACGCCTTTGATCGGGTCTTCGTGATACGTTACAAGGAAATTCTTGCCCAGAAAGAAATTCAATTCACTTGTGGCAAACACGCCGTCTTTCCGGCTGTAGTCAACCGCATGAATTACCATAAACAAATACGGCGAAAACATGTCGCCTTCACGCGGCGAATATTCCTCGACCTTGGGCGCTAGGCTTACCATCACACAGTCTTCGATCGAAAGCGGGTGAAAATGGAACACGTCCTCGAGTATGCACTTTGTTTCTTCAGGTGTTGGTTTCTCCAAATCAACCCACAAAAACAGATTCGTGTCTGCAAGCAGAGTCGGCATCAGAAACACCTCGATGTCTCTGCTGTGCAGACGTCCCTGTGTCGTGAATGCCAGAGACCTGATCATGCCAATTTTACCCGCCTAAACCAAATCGCGCGTCAGCTTGTCGCGCACGATGACCCTGAGTCTGGCCTTAGATTGAACCAATGCCAGCTCGAATCATTGCGCCGCCCGTGCGTGTAAAATGCGCCTTTGGCCAAACGTACGCAAGGCTTGACTTGAGCAGTGCATCAGCTCCGCGCAACGAAATAAGCAGGACCGGAGCTAAGTGCGACGTGGTTTGCAACCCGCGCGCGGCGCGGGATTCCAGCCGGCGCTAAACGCGCCGCTCGACGGTCACCGTGTAGAACAACGCTGCACGCACAAGGAAATCTTTTTCGTTTTTTTCACTTGTGCAAAACGGTCGGGGTCGGCAAAGTCACATCAATTAAACGGGCGGCGCTGTTCCCGGCTGAAACCGGGAAGCGACGAGAAACTTGGCTACTGTTTGTTCTGCACCGTCGTTGGCAACGTTTGGCGGAAGCAGCCCGGTCTCACGTCCAGCAGTTGTCCCGCGCACAATTAAATCGGGCTGAATCTGACAAACGAAAAAACAAACCGAGCCAGGTCTATGAAATCACAAGGCCGAATTACCTCATTTTTGGCAATCTCACATCTTTTGCCATGCGTAGTGTTTGCCGGCATGTTCATGCTTGCAAGCACGCAATGCGGCTCGGGTGCAGTGCGCGTTTGGAGCGGCAGCTCAAGCGGCTATTGGAGCGTCGGCGCAAATTGGGGTGGCACAGCCCCGGTCTCGGGCGACGACCTTGTGTTCCCATCCGGCGCGGCCAATTTGCTCAACACAAACAACCTCACTGGCCTGAATCTCAGGTCAATTACCTTTAGCGGCAGCGGGTACATCATCCGCGGTAATTCCATCACCATCAGCAACGGCATTAGTGGTCAGCACGCAGCCGGTGCAAACATGGTTGCATTACCCATTACACTTGGGGCAGCTCAGACTTTCGACTGCGTCAACGCTGGGGCGAGCCAGACGTTTGGTGGCAGTATCACCAATGCAGGATTCACACTCACATTCAGTGGCGTGGGCGATATCGCAGTCGGCATCGGTACCACCGGCACAATCATCGTAGGCACAGGCGGCGTGACCAAAAACGGCACAGGCACGCTCACGTACTACGGCGACCACAACAGCTATACCGGAACAACAACCGTCAATCGTGGCACGCTGGTACTGAACTGCTTTGCTTACGACTACGCATTTTTAGGTCCGCTTGTCATCAGCGACGGCATCGGGCCAGCCGAGGTGCGCCTGGCGCTAAGCGCAGAAATCCCGGACAATGTATCTGTGACAGTCAACGCAGGCGGCACACTGAACCTGGACAACTATAACGATGTAATTGGCAGTCTGACATTGCAGGGCGGCACAGCCAGCAGCGGCACAGGTTCGTTAACCTTGAACGGTAATCTGACCGTGCTTGCCTCATCAACCACCGCAACAATTAATGGCAATCTGCGTTTCGGTGGTGGTCTGCGAACGATCAGTGTGGCCGATGGTAGTGCCTTTTACGACCTGAGCATCAATGCCAGCATCAGTGATGCCGGGGGCGGATTGCTATTCACGAATGCCACGCCAGTGTCAAACTTTATTCGCCTGCCGGGCAGCAACAGTTTCACCGGCCCACTCACCGTAGCGAACGTGCGGTTGTCGGCGGAAACACCCTGGGCATTGGGCGCCACCAATGGCAGCACCACGGTCAAGACCAACGCAACGCTATGGATGTATTTGACCGGCATCACAAACGAAGCCTTGACCCTGGAGGGCGGTTCAACATGGGTCGGTCAATACAATTGCACTTGGGCCGGCCCAGTCACGCTGCTGAATGGCAATGTCACCATCAACTGCTACAATGAAATCAACGAGTTCAATCTAATCGGTAAGATCAGCGGTGCGGGTGGGTTCACCAAGACTGGCTCGGGCAAACTCACTCTGGCTGGCCCAGGCAATAATACATACGCGGGTGATACGAAACTGACCCAGGGTACTTTGCAGTTGGCTGCAACGAACGTCATCCGCTACGGCACGCTCACGATCGGTGATGGCGTAGGTGGGGCTAATGCAGACGTCGTCCGTTTTCTGGCCAATTGGCCAATCTTCGGTGGCGCTGAGGGCTGCGTAGTTATGATCAACGCATCCGGTTTGCTTGACTTGAACGGATTCGAAGATGACGTGGGGCCGATCGTCATGGATGCGGGCAGTATTGAGACCGGCTCGACCGGCAAACTGCGGCTGTTCCAGCCACTGGCTACCGTGGCAACAACCAACGGCCTTTCGAGTGTCAGCGGCAAAATCGAGTTGATCGAAAACACCACACTCGCAGTTACAAACACTCTTCATGTTGCAGCCTCAATTTCAGGTCCCGCAATGTACGCCCTCACAAAGACCGGCCCGGGCCAAATGGCATTTTTAACCAGTAACTCCTACAGCGGCCTGACTGTAATTCAGCAGGGCAAATTGTTGGTGAACAATGCTTGGGCTTTGGGGTCAACCGCAACCGGTACCGTCGTGAGCAACGGCGCTGGCCTGCTGCTCCAGGGCAGTTTCGGCATAACAAACGAGGCGCTCACACTCAACGGCTACGGACCGTCCGGCTGGGGCGCGCTGGACTCGGAAACCAGCCTGGGCACGAACATCTGGGCCGGGCCAATCACAGTCAACGCAGACAGCGACCTGATGGTGTTTTATAACGACGGCATGTTGCGAATCATCGGTCAAATTTCCGGCCTGGGCGGGCTGACAGTTTGGGGCGACGGCACGACGACATTCGAGGGTAACACTGCAAATACCTACGCAGGCACAACACAGGCCCGAGCAGGCACATTGTTGCTGGGCAAATCAGCAAGCCTTGAAGCGATTCCGGGTAATTTGGTCATTGGCGATGGCAGCGGCGGCGCCAATGCCGACGTGGTGCGATTGCTCACAAGCAACCAAATCAATAACGACGGCAATGTGACCATCACCAACTCCGGCTTGCTCGACATGAACGGGCACTACGACAGGTTTAATGCATTGAGTGGCAGCGGCAACATCCAGTTCGGCTCAGGCGGCTATGTCATCGCCGGCCACACCGGTGCATCCTCGACTTACAGCGGTGTGGCCTCAGGCAACGGCTACATTTGGAAGGTGGGCACCGGCGTGCTGACTTTGACGGGAAACAACACTTACACAGGACAGACGCGTGTCCAAGAGGGCACACTGCTGGTCAACGGCAACCAGCCCCAAAGCAACGTGCGGGTCGAAAGCGGCGCGACCCTGGGCGGCAATGGTACGGTGGGCATCATCATTGGCGAAGGCAATGTTGCACCCGGCGCCAGCCCAGGCTGCCTGAGCAGTAGTAATTTAACCTTTTCATCCACGGGCAGGTTCCAAGTGGAACTGAATGGCCAAGGATACTGCACGGGTCACGACCAACTCATCGTGCGCGGCACCAACAATCTTGCTAATGCAACTCTGCAGGTTACCACTGCATTTCCCCCAGGGCAACCCGCTATAGGCGATCAGTTCATCATACTTAACAACGACGGGGTTGATCCTGTTACCGGCACGTTTAACGGCCTGCCAAACGGGACAATATTCAGCATCGGCGACATCGGCTTTCGCATCAACTACGACGGTGGCACCGGCAACGACGTGGTGCTGACAGTGTTGAACCGGCCGGGTGCATCGGTCACAATCAATGCAACTGACCACGGTTGGTACGACAACCTCGGCTTTCACAATCCGGGTAACAAAAATTATTTAGCCGGTGAAGCTGGTCCCGAGACAAACATCTACCGGAACTGGTTTGTCTTTAACGTGCCGGAGTTCAGCGGCACAATTGTGCAGGCCGAACTACTGATTAATTGCTACCAGAACAGTAGCCCACATGGCCGAGAAACTTACGTGCTGCGTCATGTATCAACACCGGTGGCTACGCTCACCGCAGGTGGGTCGGGTCTGACCAATATCTATAACGACCTCGGGGACGGCCCAGTTTACAGCGTGCGGAATGTGGCAGTGTTGGAAAGCAATGAGCGTGCGATCGTGCCCCTGAACGTTGCCTTCATCAATGACGCAACGGCAGCTATGGGCGCACAGATCGCGCTGGGCGGCTCAATCGCCACGCTCGACGATACGCCGTACAATGAACATCTGTTCGGTATCAGCGGTTACACCACCAACGACGTGCAACTGCGGCTGACCTTCGGCACGATCATCATTACAAATGCAATCGCAACCGGGTGGTACGACAACGCCGGGAGTCACGGCGCCGACAATTCAAATTATTTTGCAGGCGAGGCCTCAGATAAAGTGTATCGCAATTTCTTTGTGTTTGAGCTGCCTGCGATGCCCAACCCGCCCTCGGCAGCCGAATTGCTCGTTAAACCGTATCGGATATTCAGCCCGATTGCGTGGGTGAGCTATGAACTTCACGAGGTAACAACCCCGATCCAGACGCTCACAAACACCGCGTATGTAGCTACGAATGTTTATGCCGACCTCGCCGATGGCAACCTGTTGGGAGGGCGCAACCTTTACATCGGCGAGTCCAACCTGGCGACCCGGTCGAGCATTCCGCTGAACTGTTTGTTCGCAGCAGCCGCATTCGCCAATGCCACTGGACAAATTGCGCTGGGAGGCGCGCTTGTGCTCGATCTAACACCCAACAATGAGGGCGCGTTCAGCGGCAGCGAGGGTTCCCCCGGTGACGTCCAGCTCTGGCTCGGTTACATACACGGTACTGTGCCCGCGGCTTCGTTTGCACCCGGTTCACCCGTACCGTTGGGCACCAACAGCTACCGGTTTGTGCTCATGGGCACACCGGGCACAACCAACGAAATTCAGGCTTCAATGGATTTCGTGAATTGGGATGCCGTGTACACACTTTGCATGACCAATATCATTACGCCGTTCAATTACAACAACGCAGTGTGCCCATACCGGTTCTTCCGCACACGCGTGCTCGAATAAGACCGCACGTGCCACAATAAGGCAGAGCTTTGCTATGCACATGCTGCGCGTGTGCAGGTTCCCACAAGCCTGCCGCAGTGCACGCGGGACGGAAAGGCTCGCTGACTTTGCTCCGAAATGCCCACGTATGGGCAAAGTTTGAGCGGCGAGTGTTTTTGCGCCTGGTTCGGCATCTACAGGACTTGAGTTTCACACCGCAAAGAGCCGGATTGGCCACGCGTTCCATCCACGCCACCGACGGCGGAGGTTGGTTCTTCACTTTGCACACGGATTTATTGTAGCCTGATGGAAAACTTGGGAAGGCTGGCTGTGAAACTCAGGTGCGCAATGTGTGCCGCAGTGCAAGATGTTGACGGTAACCGGCGCGGCCTTTTGTGGGTTGTTTCCACGCTGGTCACGGTTACGCTGGTGCTTTACTGGCCTGCCACAGAGTATGGCTTTGTGGTTGTGGACGATCCCGAATACATCACGGAAAACCCGTGGGTGGCCCAAGGTCTCAACTTGTCCACACTGAAGTGGGCATTTACTGCCACATACGCTTCAAACTGGCATCCGCTAACGTGGATTACGCACATGCTGGACCAGATGATTTACGGACATTTTGCCGGGGGCCATCATTTGACCAATATAATCCTGCATGCACTAAACGTTTTGTTGGTGTTCGTGTGGCTAAAACGGTGGACAGGCGCACTGTGGCGGAGTGCGATTGTGGCGGCGTTTTTTGGGTGGCACCCGTTGCGCGTCGAGTCAGTGGCGTGGGTTGCCGAACGTAAAGACGTGCTCAGCACGCTGTTCATGCTGCTGACACTGATCGCTTACGGCAAGTATGTACTCCGGCCCACCCCGGTACGATGCGTGCTCGCGCTGTGCGCGTTTGCGTTGGGTCTGATGGCCAAGCCAATGCTGGTCACACTGCCGTTTGTGCTTGTTTTACTTGATTACTGGCCTTTGGGCAGAGTCCGGCCAGTGTCTGAATACACACAACCTGGTCAGGCGCGAGCTGCCTACACCAGGATTTTGTTTGAAAAGCTGCCGTTTTTGTGTCTGTCGGCTGCCTCATGCGCAGTGACCTTGTATGCCCAGCGCACGGGTGGGGCGCTTAAGACGGTCGAGGAAATCCCGGTTACAATGCGCCTGTTCAACTCGCTCGCCGCATATGTCCGGTACTTGGGCAAGACTTTCTGGCCAGATAAGCTGTGTGTGTATTACCCGTTGCCGGCTGAGCTGCCGATTCTGGTGGGCATCTTTGCTGCGGTGGTACTGCTTTGCATCAGCTACGTAGCTTTTCGGTGGCGACAACGTTGTCCGTGGTTGTTCGTTGGGTGGTTCTGGTTCTTGGGCACATTGGTGCCTGTGATTGGACTGGTCCAGGTCGGGCATCAGGCAATGGCCGACCGTTATACCTACATCCCATCAATAGGCTTGTTTTTGGCGTTGGTGTGGTGCACACACTACTGGCTTGCACGATGGCGTTTTGCACTACGCTGGTGTATGGCGTTTTCAGGGGTGTTGTTACTGTGTTGTCTGTGGCTGACACGGGAGCAGCTTGCCTACTGGCGTAACAGCATCACACTGTTAACGCGGGCTGTCTCAGTCACACGCGACAACGCTTATGCGCACCTCAATCTTGGCGTTGCGTTGGCCGATACAGGCCAAACGCACGAAGCCGTTCTGCATTACAAAGAAGCACTTCGCATCAGGCCAAACTACGTCCACGCACACAACAATCTCGGGGTAGCGCTAACCGCGCTTGGACAATTCAATGATGCCATGTACCATTACACCAACGCACTACGGTTAAACCCAAATAGCGAATTAGTCTACAACAACCTGGGCGCGCTGCTGGCACAACAAGGTCAATACGAGCTTGCAATCGAACACTTCAACACTGCAATCAAACTAAACCCGCACTACCCAAAGCCGTACTTTAACCTCGCCTTTGCGATGCAAAAGCTGGGTCAGCCAGGCACCGCTGTCACCAACTATACCAAGGCTTTGGAACTTGACCCTGCATGGCCGGAAGCACTGGATAAACTTGCGTATTTACTTGCTGCCTGTCCAGACCGGTTGTGGCATAACCCATCTGCAGCGGTCAAACTGGCAGAACGCGCTGTCCGGCTCACAAAAAGCGAGGTACCTGATTTTATTGAAACCTTGGCGTTTGCCTACGCTACTTGCGGCAATTTCTCCAACGCACAAGCAATGGCGGAACTGGCCTGGAAAAAAGCCAATGAAAAACGGCTCACACAATTGGCAGAAAGACTCAGCGCCGACCTCGAGTTTTATCGGGCTGGTCAGACCCCTCCCAAAGACTGGCGCAACCCAATGTAATGCATTTGGCAACTGGCCAGTACCGATTGCATGGTGTTTCATTCACACGATGCGGGAATAAACCCAGATATTGCAGTTGCATGCTCGGTCTGAGCGAAGTCAGAAGCCTGGCTCTATGATTATCGCCTTTTGCCGAGGGGCATGCCAAATGCGTTGCTGTTTGAAGCTCATATTTTCGCGCAGGAGCATGGTCTCGGATCTCCACCCGAGGCATCTAGTTACACATGTGCTGCAGCCGCAACTGCAAAGTCTGCACTGAACTAAGCTGTAAACAACCTAAACAAACATCGCAACCGGAGGCTTTCACGGGATAAAAGCAACGCGCTATCCTCTCTCTAAAAACCCGTTTACAATGCCGTTACTGCCGGACGCAAAAAACTTGTTCGATACCGGCAAAACCAGGTTGGGCCAAGCCGGGCTCGTTTTCGGCGGGCGCAGTGTCAATGCAGGCAACACCGGTTTGTGCCGTCCCGAAAAGACCCCACAGGCCGCGCCATATTCAGAAAGCCGACTCTTTATATGGCATGAGACCCCCGACCACTGCTCTTCTGTGCCATCGGCTTGTCATAACCGTGCAATCGCACAGAAAAAATCGTCTCAGGTGGATGGCGCTTTGGTACGAAAGTAACGTGAAAAACTTGTCCCCCCTACCAAATGCGGTGTTTTGGCGCCAAAGCCCCACACATGTGCGCGTTCGATAAGACAAGGCCGTGCGTGACCGCCAGCAAACTCACCACAAATTCAGAGTCCAATTGTTCCTCCGGAAAATTCCCCGCCTCGGCACGCTGGGAGCCGGGAGGGAAAACAATTTGACACGCGCTCGTCTTCGTGCGAATTAAAAAGAAAACGGACTCGTGATGCGGAGAATCCGCCTGAAACACTCACTGAGCCCGTGAACGCAAACGACGAACCAAACAAAACAGATAAACGAACCGTTCTAACAGAAAGGAACAGCATGAAAACAAATCTCATCAAAAGGAGGGTCGGGCTGCTTTGGGGCACTCTTGTTATGGCCTGCGCTTGCAGTGCAGTTTACGGAGTGGTATTCACTAGCTCGCCACTTAGCCTGTACAACGTGTTTCCGCGAGATACACAAGGCGAAAACGGCATCTGGTTGCAAAGACGAATTGGCAGTACGTATCTGAACCTCACCAACGTTGAGCCGTACACTTGGAAATACCCACCGCAACACTATGGCTTACCTATAATACAAAAGTCGAGCACACCAGGCCAAATCATAGCTGAGCCATACGCGATACAAGGATTCGACACAAACGACGCGATCATCCGCGTACGCAACGACGGCGCTGGTGCAATTGTTCGCGTGACCGGAAGTGCCGGGCAGACCAGCGGCAGCGTGCGCTGGTACATATACAAAGGTGCGGCCAACTGGGATTCGCCATTGTGGCAAAGCACAAGCCCGGCGAGTTTCGACCTAACCGTGGTCTTGAACGCTGGCGAGGAAATTTTCTTTGGCGTTGACGCTGGCATTAATGACGTGAACGATCACTCTTACTGGCAGGATATCACATTTAGGATAGGGGGCTTGATGATTACAAACACCCCAATCTCGCTTTTGGATATCTTCCCCCGAACTACGCAAGGTGAGAATGGCGTTTACGTTCAACGCCTCTTACTCTCCAGCGGTACGTACTCGAATCTGACTTGGTACGCAGACTATTCATGGTACACACCTGAACATTCGATGCATTACAACCTGCCTCTTGTTGTGCGTGCCAGTGACCATATCAAAGCCGAGCCATATGCTGATTCGACGGCCGAAGACGCTGTGATCAAAATCGTCTTTGCAAACTCAGCTCCTGCAGTGAAAATAACGGGTATAGCACGTTCTCTATCTTGGCCGGGAGACGTCACGTACCGCATTTATAAAGGCGCAACAAACTGGTCGAATCCACTTTGGCAGGTCAGTGGTCCGGAAGGCGGCAGCTTCAGCATAATAACATCCTGCAATGCGGGTGATGAACTGTTCTTTGCTGTGAATGCCAATGGATCAGACGTCGATGACCATGCCGCATGGCAAGACGTCACGCTCCAAGGGTACATGTCCGGTACGGAAGCTGAGATTTACACTGCTGTCGAGCTTAAGTGGGAAACCGAAGCAGGAAAGAGTTACCAGGTATTGTATCGGACGAATCTGGAGAGCCAAACCTGGCTGCCGTTGGGCGACCCTGTACCGGGTACGGGCAATCCTGTGTCGGTGTTCGACAGCACACGCACAAACGCAACCAAGTTCTATAAAATCGTCTCGCCATAATAAGGCGGATAAACCTTGCATTTGTTTTCCCCGTTGCCGGGCCTATGCTGGTTGGCATCGGGGAAATTTTTTTTGGCAGCCTCCTATTGATGTGAGATGGCGCTCACGTGCTGCAGCCCACTCACCCCCGACGTGCGAAAAGCAGCCTTTCACATTCTGCCCACCACCAGGACGCCTTTGAAAAGCTTACCTAAATCACGTTCTTGGAAACCGATTTATTTCGGCCATAATTCGCGGGTTAATGGAACACTATACAGCAGCGTACAGCCGAATGGCATCGGGTTTCTTCATTAACTAGCTTGCATAGCTGCTTAGGTATAAGACGGTACAACCAAATTCCCGTCGCTTAAACCCGCTCCGCCTGCAAAACGGGGTACAGTTCGTATCTTGTCAACCATTCTCAGAAACGCGGATTATCCGACTGGCGGTCTTTCAAGTGTAGCGCAAGGGTGTGCCGGTGTTTTTTACCGGGCTTACGCAATTTGGTTACGTGCTCCTCCTGACTGTAAAATTTACATGTGCTGGTTCTGGCAGTTCCTAATCTGGCCGAGTTTCAGCCGAATCGCAGTTGTGGATCCGCAATTTATGCAGTGCGTAAAGATGGAAAGCGTTCTTTGCGGCGCCTGGCTCAAAATCTTCGGCCCACGGGACCAATCGCCACTGTACACCCGGGCCATATCCGGCGCCCACCACCGATTCAACACCCGAGTCTCTTGTGCACCGACACTGCTCCTGCAAAGACAAATTAGCCGGCCGATTGGCCCGACTCAGCGGGATGCTGTGCAATTTGTTTGCGGTCTTTACGTGCCCAAAACCACGCAATCCAGACCGTGATCTCGTAAAGCAATTGCAGTGGAATAGCCATCAACACTTGCGACATAACATCCGGCGGCGTCAAGACCGCAGCGATAACGAGATTGATGATAATCACATACTTCCGCGCTTTTGCGAGCGTGCGGTAATCAAGCACACCAATCTTCACCAAAACCAAAATCACCACTGGCAATTCAAATCCCAACCCCATCCCCAACATGAACTTCGAGACGAATGCAACGTAATCCTCAGCACGCCATTGTGGCGTCGAAAAGCCGAGCCAGCGCGCATATTGTACAGATGCACTAAGTGCGATCGGTACCAAGACGAAATAACAGAACAACACGCCCACAATGAACAGACCCGCCCCTATCACAAGTGCACGTGATGCATAGTAGCGTTCTTTCCTTTTGAGTGCGGGGAATACAAACTGGCCAATAAAAAACAGAATAAACGGTGCAGCTAACACTACACCGGCATAAACCGCCACCTTCAACGCAACAATAAATGCACCTGCAGGGCTTAATGTGACAAGCTCAACAGGTAGTCCGCGGTTGGCCTTGCTGGTTGCTTCCTCATCTATCTGCCAACCCAATACACGGTTTGTCGAAATAATGATCGGCTCAAGCCGCAGTGCGACAAACCTGTTTGTGCCCAAGTCGAGGTGCTCGCGTTGGGCAGGTGCAAGCTCGAATGTGCCCAACCGGTTTGTGCCAAACAACAACGTGACAACCTGCACGTCCCGACTGTAAAAAGTGCGCGCGTTTTTCAGCGGATAGGTAAGAATCTGAACGATCGCATTGCCGGCCAGCAGACATACAACAACCGCAATTGCGAGTGCTGCCAGGCTTTTGATCAAGACCCAACGCAGGTCCTCAAGGTGTTCAAGAAACGGTTTGACTGGTCCACCGCCGTTTTCCTCCTCGTCGAGTTGCGCGCGGAGTTCTTCGCTCTCAGGCGCCATGACGCACCCCGGGACTGCAGCAGCTATGACTTAGCGTTTGATGATTCGGCTGACCTGGTTGACTTAGAATTATCGAGCCCCTGGCCGGGTTTCGTATGCGTCTGTGTGGGTGAGCCGGTGTCATCTGCTGCACTAGTGATCTCGTGTTCGATTTCGCGCGAAGCTTTTCTGAACTCTTTCACCGCCTGGCCCAGGCCACGCGCAAGCTCAGGCAGCTTGCGTGCGCCAAATAACAACAAGATCACGGCAAAAATCAGGATTAACTCCCCACCGCCGATTGCACCTGCGAATATAAGTTTCATAACATGGCCTTTCGACGCTAACACTAGCCCATTGGCACCCTACAGTAAAGGCCAAATGTACCTGCTAGTGCGCCAGGGCACGAACATATTGAACAGTCTGGTTGGCATCGAGCAGGATGTCTTGGGGTTCTCAAAAAGGTCCGCACTGCACCGGTTTTTGTCCCAACTAAAGTACTGCACTTGGAAACGCGGCGGTATCAAAACGAAAAGGGCTTTCTTTTTGGCATAAAAGCCTTTCTGCCTCAGCGCTAATGCTACATCCCACATCTGCCATGTCTTGGTCTGGTACAAACAATTCCCTTACCTGCAGGATTAGCGCCGCACGAAGCCGGTTGCAACGGCGTACGCCCCTCCAGGATGCAGTTCTGACGTGTCGGATCTCGCACGGTGTGGGAAGTGCTCAGCCATGCCTGGACCGAATCGAAAGCGTGTACTGGAACACCGCACTCCAAAATCTCCCGGCCGATTTATCATCGCAAAGACGCGGAGGCACAAAGGGTTTGTAATCGAAATTCAGGATTCTGTAGCGCCGGCCTATGAGCGGCGATCGTGGCAGTCACGCAATCGGGGAAAGTCGTGCTGCACCATGCAGGGAAACGGCCGGCGTTTTGGACAACGCCGCTACAAAGTTGTTCTGTTGAGATTCTGTCAAACCCATCCCCTCTGATCCTTCACCGCTGAGGCGCAGAGACGCGGCGGCCGTGCTTGGTTAGCTGCACTGAGCGTGCTCGCCGGTATCTTGCCGGCAATTGAAATTGGTTTGCGAAAGCCTCAGCGAGGTGTCCCTGCCATTTTCAGTCGCGCGCACATTGGTCCAGCGTGCGTGGTATGCCCATGCCGACGTCTACGGTAGGGACGCATGGCCTCATGTGTCCGCATTTTTAACGCAAAGACGCTGAGGCGCAGGGTAGGGTAGGGCGCGCAGTCCACTGGGCGCCGGAGCTGCTCGCACTGGCCCAGCCTATCGGCTTGAATCTTGATTACCCGCGCCCTTACGGGCGCGGCTACGAGCCAGTAATCTGTTGGTGCGGGAAAAACACCCTGTTGATTCTGCATCCGGCGGGCAGAGGACTGCCCGCCCTACCAGCGATCGGGTTTTGACAAAGCAAAACCCGCAGCGCAAATGTGGATGAGGCAGTCTGGTGGCTGCAAGATTAGCGGCGCAAAAAAAGCAGTCCGGACGGCACAGCAAATCCCGCGTTGGAAGGCGACGCGTCGTCCAAGCCAACTGCCCAGCGCGGTCCGGCCTGCACCAAACTTTGGCTGACGCGCAAGTCGTGTCAATCAATCGAACCGAAAGCGGTGCTGGAGCACCGCGCTCCAAAAACTTCTACTCCAATCCTTCACAGTAGAAACGCAGAGAGTCGGTAGGGCGCGTCCCGCCTGTGCGGGACGCGC